>Ga0326512_10000012_pt1 | contig 160828 bp, 345 predicted proteins | sample 1_2617_0518_D_FD_203652 | JGI IMG/M metagenome (GOLD analysis project Ga0326512, IMG submission 203652) | Bovine rumen microbial communities from UC Davis, California, United States - 1_2617_0518 | ecosystem: Host-associated > Mammals > Digestive system > Stomach > Rumen | place: USA...
AATACAGAAGAATTGTGCTTTTCTTTAAACACAAACGGAATAACAATATTTTGAATATATCTGTTATCAATTAAATCTGTTTTTAATATTAAAGAGCTTATTTCAGTAGATGCATTTTCTAATATCTTTTTTGTATTTTCATCAGTTTTTTTGTCAATTATAATTGCATCGATAGTTTTATTATCATTTAATAATGTTAATAGTTGTGTATAGTCTTTAATATTTTTTTCATATATTAAATTTATGTCCTGCGGTGTTCTGTAATAATATGACGTTACAATATTTGATACATTACTCTTATAATAGTCTGCATTTTCACTAATTATTAAAACAGATATTTTAAATTTTACCATAGTGAATATAGTTTTTTAGCTTATCCATTCGTCAATTTTCTTTTCAGATTTTTTCCAAGGAACGGTAATCATATTTGCTGAATTTGCATATCTCGTACATTCATTACAATAAAAACATATTGCTGGAATGTTTGAGTATACCATATTTTCAACGTTAAGAATATTTATATCTTTATTTGTTAAGTCTATTTTTTCATATCCTTCTCTAAATATGTAATTTTTCAAAAAAGGAAATGCTTCATAAAGATAATCTATTTGAGCAGCATAATTACATATATACAAATGCTTATCTTTTAATTGACAGCATGCTCCTCTCATTCTACAATCTAAAATTTGCTGATTTGTATTGCTTCTTTTTAATACAAGCGGACCTTTTTGCATACCTGCCTTATCAACATCCCAAGTTACACATCTTTCTGGTCCGATGACATCCATTATATGCTTGTCATACTCTTCGTATTTTTCATGCCAAGGATATTTTGATATAATAACCTTGAAATCATTTTTTATAATTGCATCTTTCCATTGTTCAAATTTATTCCAAGTTGTTCCGTTTGTTGTTAAATGCAACTCACAATATGGAAACAGTGCTCTTGTTAAGTATAATATATCGTTTAACTGTGGATGCAATGTTGGTTCTCCTCCAAGAATAGTGACTGTTCTAATATAATCTTTGAATCTTGAAAGAGCCAATAAGTCATCTGTGATTTGACTCATAGATTTATGTTCAACTTCTTTTGGTACAAGCGGACAAAAATGATTGCACGAAACACAGTTTAAATTGCACTTGTCTGTGATATGATAATCTACATTTTCTATCATTGTTTAACTTTATTTTATTATTTATTGTTTTGATATATTGCCTTCTAAGTATCTTTTAAACCATCTAGAAGCTATGTTATATCGTTTTATGGTAGTTTCTATTAACTCAATTTCTTGTTTGCTTAAATCAATATCTTTGTATATTTCTTCTGTTGTATATTTCCAATTTATAAATGGAACATATTTGCTTATATTGTCACCATTCATATCTTGAACAATACAAATATTTAAGAATTTGCACAAGTTGTTATTATAGACAAAATACTTCCAATTTTCTAATTCTTCTTTTGTACCCCATATATTCAATGCTATAGTATCTTTGTATTTTGGGTTATCGTAATTGTATCCTGTGCAAAGTAGTTTATGCGGAGTTTCTGATATTTCTTCTTTGTCGTTGTAGCAATGATAATAATAACATCTGTAAAGTCCGTCTATAAACCACTCATTAGAGAATCTTGGATCGCCGCAACCTCCTCTCATAACTTTAGCAACAGCTGCAAACACAGTTCCTTTAGGAACTTTCATTCCTTCTTTGTAAAATCTTTTCTCAAAAGTATTTTTTCCAAATTTCTTTTTTAATTTTTCAAAAATTGAAGATACAGTTTCCCACTTGCCAACTAAATTGCAGTCATGAATAGAGTCAACATTGCTGATTTCTCCGCAAGAAGAAAATTTTATTTTATCAAAATGTTTTGAAAGATTACCTTTTACAATAGAAAAAGGCATACTTAAATTTGTATCAAATTCATCGTTATAGTTTTCAATTATGACTTCATCCACCTTTCCGTCTATTCTGTTTCGTAATTGGGTTGCTAATGTATTTGGTCCTCTGTATGACCCGTTAGGCTGTAGCTGAATAAGCCAAGTACTTGGCTCAATAACACAAAAAATTCCTTGGGTTTGCTCAAGAACATTTAAAGCAAGCTCAAGAAATTTTAGATGTAACGAACGCGAATAAGGCGGATTCTGTATTACATAATCAAATTTAGGCATTAAGCTAATTCTTCTTCTCTTTTTTCTTCCTCATTGCAGTACATTTCGTATGATATATCATGAGATTTTGTTTCGTTTAATGAAGTTTTCATTGCTATATAGCTATCAAAAGGAATAGGAATTAACTCGTCGTTTGTAAACATTTGATTTTTGAGGTTTTCTCTCTGTTCTGTTAAAGTATCAAATAGCATCTTTGCATTTTTCAAAGTAGCAAATGATCTGAACACATAAACGTGATTTCCATCTTCACGATTTACAACATATTGAGCAAGTTTAGCTTGTTCTTGTGTCAATTTGTTTTCAACAACACCAATCTCAGTTGAAGTAAACAACTGATTGACTTTTCTTTCAATAGAGCCATTAGGATGTTTTATACAGTAAGTACAAACTAAACAAGGAATTGTACCATATTTTTCAGATTCGTTTCCTCTCCAATATTTCAAATATTCAAAAGCATCTTTTTCTGAATTGATTGTAGGAACATCTACAGGAGTACTTATTTCAATATCTCTGTAAAATTCTTTGTTGCCTCCGCTGAACTCAGCATCTTTCAATAAAAAATCCATTTTATAACTATTTTGTTTATAATTATAAAATGGAATATTATGTAGTTTATTGTAAGAAGGCTACTTTTTCAAACCCATCTTGACAGCAATACTGATAAATTTACAATAGTCGTTGTAGTTCATAGAACCTTCGTTCAATTTGAAAGCAGCTTCTTCAATAGCAGTTCTCGGAGCAGCGTGTTTGGTATAACGACTGCATTCCCAGTCAATAATCATGGCCTCGTAATCTTTTTCTTTTGGATATTCAAGGTGATGACTGTTGTGAAGACGATGCCATTTTTGAACTTTTTTGTAGTCTTTCAAAATCAGTTTGAGCCAAGGCTTTTCAATATCGTGTAAAAGATATTTCAATTTCCAATGATGAAGATCTAAAGCTACAAGATTGAAAGCCTTCCAATGATTGTACCAATAAGAGAATGAACTTCTTTGTTCTTTTGTAAACTTTTTGAATTTCTTTTCGTCAATCATTGTTCAGAACTTTATTTCGTATGAATTGTTGATATTGTCTTCAAGAGGTCTTCCTGTAATTGCATCAGCAATAAATCTTGAAAATGTTAAGACTCTTGCTTTTACTGCATTGAATTCTTTTTTGTCTATTGAAAATACTCCACCGAACTTGGTAACGTAATAGACTTTTTTGTTGTCTTTATAATTTGAAGCACCGAGGCTAACAATTCCACTGTCTTTCAACAGTTTGTGAAAATCTGCCGCATGACTTGCTCCTTGTTTGTAATAACAAACCCAGTCGCCTCTGTTATCTTTTGGAAGAGTATTTTGGTCAGGTAATATAATTTTGTCAACCATACAGTACAAATATACAAAAATTTTTTGAAATAATTGTTAAAATCTGCAATTATTTTTATCTTTTCTCAAGCAACGGTCAATTATTTCAACTTGTTTCCAAAGAGGATTTCCCTCAAAATTGAAAATCATATAATCTGCTTTCATTATTGCTTCATCGTCAGCAGGCTGTTTGTTCATTCTTGCTTTAATTTCTTCTCTTGTTGCATTGTCTCGGAGCATACTTCGTTTGATACGTTCTTCTTTGTCAAGATAAACATAAATAACATCATCAAGAAGTTTGTCAAGTTCTGTTTGATAGATCAAAGCTGACTCGATAATAACGTAAGGCACATCAGGATGCTTCACTGCAATTTCCGTTGCCCAATCAAAAAAAGTTTTTCTCAACTCTGGGTGAACAAGCGAATTAAGCTTGTTAAGATGGTATTCATCGTTGAAGACAATGTTCGCTAATTTCTTTTTGTCAATTTTTCCATTGGCGTCTGTTATATCTAAATCGTGAAATATAAGTTTTACTTTTTCTGCAAATATAACATTGTCATAAAGTTTCTTTGCTTCAACGTCTGACACAAAACAAGGAACGCCCATCTCTCTAAAGCAATTCAATGCAGTTGTCTTTCCGCTGCCTATTCCGCCAGTGAGTCCTACAAGTTTCATATTATTTTTGTTATATTAAGTCCAATTCTATTTCTGTACGATATATGTCCTGCACCAATGTCTTCAATTATTCCGTCTGGCTGATTGAAAGCAATTTTGTTTCTTTCTCTAATCTTTTCTCCCTCTTGAAGTTCTTTGAGGAATGCTTCACAGTCTTCAGTGGTTGTATAATCATAAGGACCTAATGAATAACCGTCTGTGCCTCTAATTCCCTCTACGATATCAACGATTGTATAAAGAACTGTATTTTTTCTAAGGTTGTAAGGCTTTGTGCAAATTAAAAATCTATCATCACAAGCTTTTATTGTATAAGGTCTTTTCTCTTCAGCAAAATAAACTTTTTGTCCTACTCGTGGCAATACATAAACTTTACCGTCTACTTTTGCAAACTCATTTCCTGGTCCAATTTCAAAATTGCTACCATCTTCATTGAACAATTTGAAAATATTGTGATGAGACTTTACATATTTCTCATACTCTTCAAATGAACCAAACCATTCGTCAAATCTTTTGTATTTGCCAGTAAATTCAAGAACTTCTTTCAAGTTTTTACCTGTCCAAGTAATTTTTTCCATATCAATCGTTTAATATTATAAATTTGCTATGCTCCATTGGAAATTTGATATTGTACTTTTCCAAACTTTTGCCAGTCGTTTCTCTTGCTCCCCATAGACCAGTTTTTTCAGCATGCAACTTCAAAGTAACAGTCTTTGGAGTTTCTACAATTTCATCAACGATTGCTAAATCAAGATAAGCATTATTTGTGGTCCAACCTCTCGCAATAGCAATCTTACTTCCAATTTTTGGACTTTTACCGTTTATGTCAAAAACTTCTTCTTTTGTCATTTCTTAACTTTTTTATATTTTGCAATTATTTCATCTCTTATTTCCTCAAATGAAGTCCAAGAGTCAGATGCAAGGGTATAAAAATTTGGTCCAAGAAGATGCCTTGTTATTTCATTGAATATCTGGTCAAGATGACTATAGTGATTCTTGTACAATTCAAGCTGTCTTTCAAGTTCAAGTACATGCTCTCTTTTAGTGTTTACTTCTTTCATTTTATCAATTCTGGTACACTTTCTTTTCTTTGATAACGGAATTATTGTAAAAAACATTAGAGTTAACCAGAAGTCATCTCTGATAACTCTACTGCTATTCTATACATAAACTTCAACATCAACATTATCTAAATTGCCCAAATGTTTTTCAATTAACGGTTTAACTTGTGTTTCCCAATCAAGACCTCCGTTGTTACAACCTAATTTAGGCAAAGCAATAGATGAATGACGAATGTATTCGTAAAAATAATCGGAGTTGAAGTACTTCCACAATTCAATCAAGCCGAGTTCAATCCAAGCAGCATTTGAAGATTTTCTCCAATTCTCTTTTGTTGCAAAGCAAACAATATAGCGATTGTCTTCCTTCTTTGAAAATAAATCTTTTTTGTTAGGCTTTATTTTCCACCACCAAAGGTCTCCGCCTGATTTCAGTTCTCCACTTTTGCAAGCTGCTTTGTATTCTTCAAACATTTTTGGGTATTTTTCTTTGAATTGTAAAGCAATTCCTTTACCCATAACTCCAACAGTGTTGACTGTATTTACCAAAATATCTGCTTTGCTTTCAAGCAGGTCGCCTGTTTTGTAAGTAATCATAATTTTTCTGATGCTACAATTCTGAATGCTTCTTCCATTCGATTGATTTGAACTACATATTTAACTGGAATATTTGTAATTTCATCAAAGCAAAGCTCATTTTTAAGACCTTTGATGACTTTGATGCTCATAAACCATTGATGCTTTTCGTTTCGTCTCAATTTTGAAATAACAACAGGATCAAGCACACTTGCTGTAGTTTGTATTCTTTTTTCAAAAACTGCTTGTCCGTTTTCCTCTCCGTATTTTCTATAACCAAGCATTTCAACGCTAGAGTCCCAAATAAGATCTACAGGTTCACATTTTCCCCAATCTGCAAGATAACACCTATCGGCATCAATCACCATTCGGTGTTCATCCTTCATTATGACTTTTGTGTACGTTGTATTGTATAAAACGTAATCACCTACTTCAATGTTTTCAAATCTCATTTCAATTCTTTTTTAATTGTTTCAAATGCTGAGTCACTGACTGCAAGACATTCACCTATCTTGCAAATTGCATCAATGTTACGAGCATAATATTCTGAGTTGTTTGACTTCTCATCAAGGAATTCAATTTTGAATGTGTCGTAAGCTTCTTGAAGGTCAGCAGCTGCAATAATAATTGGATATTTTGTAAAGCCATCATTGATTGAAGAACTTGAGACCTGATAAAGGTTAAGTTTTGCTGTGTGGTTCTCTTTAGGAAGATAACCGTATTCTCTTGCTTCCTTCTTGTATTTTTCAACAACTTCTTCCTTCTTAAGCCAACCCAACTTCTGTTCAATGTCTTCCTTAATCTTGTCGTCAAACAAAACTTCATAGATAAGTGGAGTCTCCAAAAAAGCTTTAAGCAAATTGAGAATTATTTGAAGTTTTCCAAGTCCGTCAAAGAATCCAATATAACGAAGTACAAACTTGACAAGAGCAAACTGAGAATAAACAGTAGGTGAAAGCATTATAGACAAAACTTCGTTCTCTTTGTAAACCTCATCATAAAAGTATTTGTCAATTTCAGTGTTTATGAGAGTATGCACTGTCATATCTTTATGAAGTGGAATACGATGCTTGTCCTGCTTTTCAAGTTCCTCTTTTGTAATTGGTTCATCAGGTTCGTCCTCATTAAGTTTTGACACCTTGGTTGTGATTTCAAACTCACCTACAATATTGGTCATAATCTTAGTAAGAAGGTCAGTAACACCACGATGAACAAGATATTTGTGTTTCTCTGTAGGATTTGAATAATAGTCGGTGTAATAAAGAAGACCTTTGATTTTCTGATTGCACAGTTTTATGATATCTGCCGCGGTAAGAGGTTCATCAACACAATACTCATCAGGCAATACGTGATAAGTCAAAAGCTCATCTACTTTTTTCTGTTTCTCTTCAAATGATGTCATAATTTAACTTTTTTGTGATAATATTATAAAATAAAAAAAGCAGAGGTTTAAAATAGAAAATGCTTCAATTAAGAAGCATTTTTACCAAAGAATTTTTCCAAATATTTTTTAGGACAATTAGCATTTATATATGTTATTTCTTGTTCTGTCCATTTATTGGTTCTTCTTCGTTTGCCTAGCCATTCATTTAATTTATGATAATTTTTATCAAAATTTTTAAATCCGTATCTTTTAAAAATATTTACAACTTTTACTGTATTTTTATAGTTTTTTGTATCTCTATTATTTAGCAAATGTATATTTAAGTCTTTTGATTTTTTAACTATTGCATTTTCTTTAACAAAATAATCGTTTGCAGTTTCTCCTTCCCACGACAAAAAATCGTTTACTGCTTCATTTGCTTGTATTTCTACCCAACCTTCTTTTGTTTTTTTATAAAAATGAGATACTTTTGGATCAAGTTTTGATACTTTTACGCATATTTTACTTGATTTTCTTCCATATTTTATTTCTCCAGTAGATGTTTTTATAACATTTGTAACATAGTCTTTGTTGCAATTTATTGTTGTAATATTTCTAATATCATTTAAATCGTTTGTCAATATATTTTTTTTACATTTGTTTATAGCTTTTGTTAAACCTGTTTTCTTTTTATATTCTTCGTATAATTCATTTCCTTTAATAATATCAACTTCTCTAATAAAAATTCTATCATCAAGTTCAATATAACAAAACAACAAAACAGGTATTCCGTTTTTTAATGCTTCCATTTCATTAGGAGAAAACATTCCACCAGAACTTACACCGTATTTGTATTTTTTTGTGCAATCATCTGTAAGTTTAGCTACCCATGTACTATATGGTCTTCTACCTACATGCTTGTTTTGTCCATATAAATTGATTTTTATACTTTTACATTCAACGGGTATATGCATAAAAATTGCATCGGCGTTGTATTTTATTTTTCCTATTTTTACTTTTAGATGTTTGTCTGACAATACTTGTGTTTTTAAATATGTTTCTATTACGTGTCCAATCGTACCCGGTTCAGATGACTGCGAAAAAAACACTTTTCTATTTGTGAATGCTTTTACAATAACATCTATAAGTTCTTTTTCGTTTTCTTGCAATAAATTTTTATACATAATATTTGTTTAATGTAAAAATAAAGGAACCAAATTAACTTATTTTGATAAATTAATTGGTTCCTTTTGTTAGCCAAATCTTCTTTCAATCGTTCAACCTTACTTCACTTCTTCGTAGCTAACATCTTCTGCATCGTCGGCTTTGTTGTCTTCACAACTTTGCGTATTATTTTTAGGCTGCTCCTGCTGTGGCTGTGCCTCCTGATTTGCTTTGTAAAGTTCCTCGGAAGCTTTCTGCCAAGCCTGATTGAGACCTTCCATAGCACTCTTGATGTTTTCAACGTTGCCGCCTTTGATAGCCTCGCGAAGTGTATTTTCAGCTGCCTCAATATCGCTCTCGCGGTCTTCGGAAATCTTCTCACCATACTCCTTCATATTCTTTTCAGAAGCAAACAGAGCACCTTCGGCATTGTTTGTAACATCAATTCTCTCACGCTCAAGTTTGTCAGCTTCTTCGTTTGCCTTAGCATCGGCCTTCATCTTCTCAATTTCATCCTTGCTCAAACCGCTGCTTGCTTCAATACGAATCTGTTGTTGTTTACCAGTAGCCTTGTCTGTTGCGCTGACATTCAAGATACCGTTGGCATCAATATCAAACTTAACAGCAATCTGAGGAATACCACGAGGAGCAGGAGGAATACCGTCAAGGTTGAAGCGACCAATAGTCTTGTTGTCTTTGGCCATAGGACGCTCACCCTGCAACACGTGGATTTCAACTGAAGGCTGATTGTCAGCAGCAGTACTGAAGACCTGCTCCTTAGTTGTAGGAATTGTAGTGTTTGCGTCAATGAGCTTGGTCATAACACCACCGAGTGTTTCGATACCGAGGCTCAAAGGAATAACGTCAAGAAGAAGAACGTCCTTCATTTCGCCTGTCAAAACGGCACCCTGGATAGCAGCACCAATAGCAACAACCTCGTCTGGGTTAACACCCTTGCTTGCAGGCTTGCCGAAGTAATCCTCAACAGCCTTCTGAAGCTTAGGAATACGTGTACTACCACCAACAAGGATAACCTCGTCAATTTGGTCAACACCCAAACCTGCGTCCTTAACAGCCTGTTTGCAAACATCCATACACTTTGTGACGAAATTGTCAATGAGTGCATCAAACTTAGCACGGCTGAGATTCATTGTCAAGTGCTGAGGAACACCGTCTACAACAGTGATATAAGGAAGGTTGATGTCAGTTGCACTGTTGCTTGACAATTCAATCTTTGCCTTCTCAGCAGCTTCTTTCAAACGTTGGAGGGCCATAGGATCCTTACGAAGGTCAATACCATTGCTGCTCTTGAACTCATCAGCAAGGAAGTTGATAAGGATTTCATCAACATCATCACCACCAAGGTGAGTATCACCGCAAGTGGACTTAACCTCAAAGACACCGCTACCGAAGTCAAGAACTGAAACATCGTGAGTACCACCACCGCAGTCAAAAACAACAATCTTCATGTCCTTGTCTGCTTTGTCAACTCCATAAGCAAGAGCAGCAGCAGTAGGCTCGTTGATGATACGACGGACAGTAAGACCAGCAATTTCACCAGCCTCTTTTGTTGCTTGACGCTGAGCGTCGTTGAAATAAGCAGGAACAGTGATGACAGCCTCAGTGACATCAGTTCCGAGATATTCCTCTGCAGTCTTCTTCATTTTCTGAAGAATAATTGCTGAAATCTCCTGAGGAGTGTACTCCTTTCCTTCAATGTCAATCTTGCAAACACCGTTAGCACCGCGGTTCACCTTATACGGAAAACGGTTGATATCCTTTGTTGCATCGTCATAGGAAGTACCCATGAGACGCTTGATTGAATAAACGGTATTGTGAGGGTTGGTAACAGCCTGACGCTTTGCAGGACTACCAATCTTACGTTCACCCTCTTTGGTGAAGCCCACCACGGAAGGAGTTGTACGAGAACCCTCGCTGTTGATAATAACGGTAGGCTCATTGCCTTCCATAACTGCTACACAACTGTTAGTTGTACCAAGGTCAATTCCAATAATTTTACCCATTTTTGTTTAACTTTTAATGTTTATTTGTAATTTTGATTTTTGATTTTTTACTTAAGTGTCTGATTAGGATGTTTGTCCATCCAATAAACGGTCATAATAGCGTAGTTTGCCATATCAAGAAGAGAATCTCTAATTCCTTCACCGTGTACAAGATTTGGTTCTGAAATAAGCTTCTTGAAACGATTGTATTTCTCCATCAAGTGCATTTTTGCAAAGATAAGTCCATCTTCATCAAGACCGTCCTCAAAAGAATTGCCGTAGTCATGGTTCTTCTTGTGATAGACATCGCACAAATGACGGTATAAATCATCAATTGGAGGGTCAACAGGATTTCCAACTCCACCTTCGTTCGGATCATGTGGAGGTCTGTCGTCAATATTTGAATAACTTCTGTTGCCGTTGTCTGGATCTTGATAGCAAAGAGCTTCCTCAGCTGTTCTGATGGTTGTATCGGTATTATACGGATAACCGTTTTTAGTTGCGTCGAATTTCATAGTTTAACTTTACTTATTTTTAGATTTCAGTCTCGAAATCTTTTTGCTGAGCAATCTTACCTGTGATAACAAGAAGACCGTTGTCAGAATTTTTCTTCAAAGTGTCAGTCTTGATACCGACAGGAAGGTCAACGACAATGTCCTCTTTGCAAGCAGCATACCAAGGAAGATTGGTTGATGCAACTCTACGAGCAACCTTAAGCTTCATCTCATTAGTGTTTACACTGATACGGAAATTGTCAACTGTCTCGCCTGGAATAAGAACAACAAGTGAGAAAACGTCGCCTTCAACGTCTGTTTTGTACGCGCAAGTAGCAAAAGTGTCAGCTTTGCAGTTGCAACTATTCTCGCTGCAAGACAAGTTATCCTCAAAGGGTTTCTTTGTAGTTTCTTTGACAGGAGTTTTCTCTGCAGATTTCTTGTCTTCATTCTTGTTCTCATCAAACTTGATGTCGTAACCGAGAATGTCGGAAACTTTCTTTGCAAACTCATTCCAATCGATGTCCTTGAACTTGCCGTCTTCAAAATTGAATCCGCCAAACCAACCTTCACCGTTGTCACCGAGCTTGAAGTGCTCCAAATTTTTCTTAAGATTTTCAAAAAGTTTGTTGTAATCTGTCATGATATTTAAATTTTTTTGTTTTACAAATATAATATTGCAAAAAGTATGCAAAACTTAAAAGATATGACAAATTGTCATACAGGATGACAAAATGTCATATACAGTGTCATACATATTGTTTTACAACAGCTGAAACAAGCTTGCCTTCAGCAGAAGGATATTTCTTCTTGACTTCAGCAAGGATGTCCTTCATATTTCTCATTTCACATTTGCCGTTGTAGTGAAGTTCAATGATACCTTTGGTGTACATTTCAATATCTTCATCAGTAGGCAATGCAGGAAGAATATGAGAAAGCATTTCAGCCTCCAGGTTCTCTTTGTTTGCAAGATCCCAACGACCGGCATCTTTGTAAATTTTCCAAGACTCTTCACGTTGAGTCTTCATACCAAGAAGAATATTCAACTCCTCTTCAGGAGTAATCTCCTTGCCTGTTCTACCTTCAATTTTCTTAAACTCTGTTTTGATTGCACGATGGAGCTCAAGTTTGATACGGATAGCTTCTCGAGTTTCTGCATCGAGCTTGTCATTGCCGTATTCCATAATTCCCTTTGCAATGAGCTCGTCAATCTTGTTTTTGATAATGTACTCCATTTTATTTTTTATTTTTGTATTGATTAGCCACGGAAATTACCGTGTTTGTATAAGTTTCTGTTTCTGCGTAATTTGCAAAGCCGTTTTGATATTTCATAAGTGAAGGCTTTACATGTTTGTACATTGAAAGCTCCCAAAGAATTCGGTCAAGTACTGAAAGCTCCCAACTTGCATACATTCCATAACCTTTATAGTCAACGCCTGGAATTTGAGTTGTAGGACGATGTGGCTTTGATTGGTCAATATATTTCATACCAAACAGATTGTTTGCGTTTTTGCCAACATCAGAAGTACCAAGTCCGGATTCAATCACTGCCTGTGCCATAATGTACTCAGGATACCAAGGATTGCAGCTTGTAATAAAATTATATACAGTATCTTCGGTTGGTTTACAATGCTCTGTTTGCAAGTACATATAACCGATAACGTAATGAAGTTCATCAACTTCCTCTTTTGTCTCAATGGAATCTCGTACATATTGCATTGCTGCGAGTTCCTTTGTATGAAGTTTGTTTTGTGTGAATAAAGCAGTTGCGCCTGCTAAAAGTATTGCAAATACAAGAATACTTAATATGGATATAGCAAGCCTTCCGTATTTTGCATCTACAAGGGTATACTTCTTCACCTTGTTCAGTACAGGAATCTGCTCAAGGGTTTCAGTATCAAATAAAATTAATCGTTTCATATGAATTGTTTTAATATTCAATTACAAAAGTAATAATAAATTTCAATACTTTTGTTAATTAAATGTTAAATTTCAATTTTCTTTTTCTCAGATTCTTCTAATTGTTTGTTATGCAATTCTTCAAGCAATTCTTGTTTTATTTCTTTTTTCAAATTTGAAATAAAATCTTTTGCACAACTTTCAAAAAGCATGCTTGCAACAACCTCATCAGCAGGCTCCATCTTTTTACCAGAAAAAAGATTAACCATCTGTTCGATGGCTTGAGCTAAATCAGTGATTGTTTTAGTACTGTATGTTTGAGACATCGTTCTTCTTTTCTTTTGCTAAGTCAATCAATTTTTGTTTGTGAAATGCTGCAATTTCTCCCACACTGTCTCTGAGGTGTTCTATTGATGTGTCCGCATCAAGATACAAGTTATATTTTCTGCACGTTTCTTCAACGTTAGTACGACGATAAAAATCCTCAGCACAAAATACAAACAACTTGTTAGGTTGATGAGCGTACAATCCCATCTCAAGAAGAGTAATAGGAGATTTGCTTCCATGTATAATCACCATAAGAATGTAGTCAGCTGCATCAAGATGTTCCTGCTCCCAACGAATCTGTTTGACAACATCTTCTTTAAGTGGATGTTCAGGAAAATCATAACGACGAGGATTGTAAAATTCAACATCATAGCATTCGCATGCTTCTATAAGTTCATGCTGCCAATCTGTTGAATGACCATCATCAATCGTTCCTGCTAAAAATATTGTAGGTGTTTCGTTCATATGTAAAGTTTTGTTATATGTTCTAAATCTTCTTTTTCAAATCTATACAATTCAAATATTTTGCATATTGCATCTATAAAATGATGCTCATATTGTATTCTAAACTTTTCCTCAAATGAGTTTGTTTTTAAGCTTATATCACTGTAATCAAGTTTACAATTTATAGTTGCAAGCAATTCACACATCATTGTAGGAATTCCGGGAAACAACTCGCATTTTGATTTTGAACAAGTTGAAGAATTTATAAAATAAATATGCAAATCACTGTTTAGTTTTATTCCAACTCCTATTAAAAATTCATCCGAATAACCCGTCCACATTAAAAGATTTTCAATATCATCTTCTGTATAAAAAATTCCATTTGTGCCTTCGTCGTTATAAAACTGATTTGCGTATTCTAATATTTCTTTTTTACTGCTGATTATACTTTTCCACAATTTAGATGAACCCATTAAGAACATTCCTGCTGGAAAACGCAATTCGGTTCTTCCTTTTGTAAAGAATCCTGCACAAGTGTATAGAAAATTTTCGTTAAAGTAAGGAGAATCGCAATACTCTTGTATAAGAGTAAGATTTACAACAGTATTGGTGTTTGCTTTTACAATAACGTCGTATTTTTCAAGTTTTAGTTGTCTTTCTATTGCATCAAAGACAATTTTTCCTACTTCTTTTTCTGGAGTATCGAGAACAATATCTTCAATATAAGAGTCTTTATTTTCTGCTTTTCCGCAAAAAGTAATAACATCTATATTGAGATTATTTTTTTCTATTATTTTTTTGTATCCTTCTGTAAGAGATATTATATCGTTTTGAAATATTTGATGACTTGCAGAATTGATAGCTACCAATATTTTCTTCATTCAATTAAATTATTTTCATTGGTACAAACACATCGTAACCATCATCGTCTTCAAAGTGGTGTATTGCTTCAATATAAGTACTTCCAAATTTTGTACGAGTATACAAAAATTTTTCTCCATCCCATCTTGCGTCTTCTGAATTGCGGCATTCACCTTGATAGATTTCTCCTTTTACCAATTCTGATTTAGGAATTGCTTTAACTTTTTCAACAGGAACCCCGTTGATGTTTGCAAATATTTTAATATAATGATTTAATTCTTTTTCTGTCATACTGTTTCAGTTAATATAAAACTTACATGCTTATTGTCAGGTCTTTGTTCTGCAAGACAAAGTAAATTTGTCATATTGAAGTCTCCACCTTTGCATTTGTTTTGATTGAAGTAACAGTTATCACAAACTTGTGTATGACCTGTCTCAACGCATTTCAACTTAGCTATTTGATTGCTTTTTGGATCCCAAATAGTAAATACTTCTCCAACTGCAGGAGCAAACCAATCATTTTCTAAATCGTAAACCATTTTAAATTTTTATTTTAATCGCGAGGACCGTAACTGTTTGCAAGACCTTTTGGTGTTGGCCATGATGTATATTTCCTTCCGTACTTTTTTCCAAACTTTTCCATTACTTCACAAAAAACAAGGAACCTCCTATACCACTGTTCATACTCAGGAGCAGCACAATCTTTTGTAGGTCTTTCTCCAATCATTTCATCAAACAATTTGTTTACGTATGCTTCAATAGTATTGTCTAATGATGCATTGTCTCCAAAATCAAGTCCGCAACCGATGATATCTTTCTCAACTCGTTTGCTGTATTTGTCTACAAGTTCTTTAATGAATTCTTTCATATCACTTTCCATTTTTGTGCTCCTTCCATTCTTTCATTCGTTCTGTTCTTTTGACTTTTACATCCTCGTGCCATTGTCTAAGTTTAGGACAAGACATTCTCCAATTTTTGATACAATGGTCTACACAAGACATATCAGTCCATTCACGTTCAGTACACGTTCCGTTTCTGCAAGGCATTGAAGATTTTTCCCATTCATCGATATCTTTGAAGAATTCATTAAATTCGGACCTCTCCTGCTCATCTTTCTTCCATTGCTTTATTGTCTCTTCTCTAAAGTTGTCGTCAAGGATATTTTTCATATTGTATCGTACCCAATCGTTTGAAAGACTTGGCGGTTCGTTTACATAATTGTCATCTTCTCCTTCATAGTCTAAATCCTCAACTAAAACTAAATCAGTCCAGTGCTCTTCCAGATTTTCAATATATGACAGAAAATCATATACTGCATCTACTGGACCGTATGACACGTTGTAATATTCGTCTCCTGTCCTGCTGTTTGTTGCATGAACTGTATATAGAACACCTTCCATGTCATTGCGTTCTATCTCAATATCAATGTCTTTGTCATATCTATAAAGACACATTACAATTTTTAAAAAATCTTTTCCACTCATTTTACAGGTCTTTTCTTAGGTTCAAATGTTCTTTCAAAGTCAACTGCTAAACCGATTGCATAAGCAAGAGCTCGTTGCGGTTCATCAAAACAATAATGACTTCCCATTGATACTGTATCTTCTTTATAACACCAACCCTCGTAACCTTTCACATGGTCAATGTCGTATTGAAGCACTGTGTAAATGTGCATCTTGTGAACTCTAAACAACCACTGTCTTGCACAATCAACAGTGATAACGTGATACGGTCCGCAAGCATCAAACTTTTCAATAACAGGACCGTCGTATCCTTTTTCAATAAGTTTGCCTGATAGAACTTCGTTGAGGTAGCTGTCCTCAATTTCAATAGTCTTTGTCAGATCATCCTTCATCTTCTTCATTGTCGTTTTCTTTTTTTGCCCAACTAAAATCAAAATTAAGTGTACTCCAAATGTATTTCATAAACCAATCAGAAAATCTACGGTAAATTACAAAATCAAATCTGAAAATCCACCAGATAAAAGTGATTGTTGGCTGTGAATATACAACATCAATATAAAGAGACGGAAGGAGATAAATGTTTCCCCAATGACTCATATTGATATATTTGACTTTAACTTTTGGTAATATTCTTTTTTCTTTCATATCTTAATCGTAACATTCGCTGTAGTCAGGTACAGTTTTTGCGTAAGTGTCTTGGTTCTTTTTGTGTAGTTCAGACAATTCTCTTGCTACTCTACCTTTGCCGTACTCCCAAAATTCAGACTGCAATCCAACTCGGTCGCATCTTGCCCAAGCTTCTTCTTGAGAACCAATAGCCATTGTATTGTGCATCTTCAAAACAATCTCATTGCCGTCAAGCAACATCGCTTCAAACATAAAGTCTTTTTTGTTGAAAGTTCCTCCGCGCATCAAAGCTTCTTTGTATTTTACAAAAGGTTTTATGTTAGCAATTTGTTTTCCAAAAATATCTAATGACTCATATTCCGCATAGTTGTCAATTTCTGTACATTCTAGTGCCGCCAGTGGAATTGTATCCATAATTCCATTGTTGTCGACTACTAATGTAAAACTACCTGTAAATCTGATTGTTTTCATGTTTCATTTTACTTTGATATGTTTTCCACCGTCTGTAGTTTCTGTTGAAAATTCTGAAGCCGTCATACGCAGCTTGCTTGCTGGTAAATCCAACTCCAAAGCAGTCGCAAATAACTTTTCCATTTGTTGTTACAACTGCATAACGGTCAGTTGCTGTTTCTCTTCCCAACTCACCGAAAGTTTTAATCTTAAATGCCATAAATTTTTATTCTTTCGTTTATCTGTTTTGCAACTTCTTTACAAACAAACTCTACAAGACAGTGTTTAATTTCTAATCCGTTGAATTTTTCTCTTGCTTTTTCTCTTACTTTACTAATAATAATTCCCCAAGCACTTTCTTGTTTAAGCAAGTTAATAATATCTCGTGCTGTATCGTTTTTAGGAATTACTGTTATGGATTTTCTTTCACCTAATGTAGCTTCAACAACACAAAATGAATTTTTGTCTAACGTGTATGCTAGCATAAACCCTCCTTTTTTCTACGATAGTCTAAATCTTTAAGCTTTTCCTCTTCGTTCCAACGATTTTGTCTATTTTTTCTTTTTGCGTTTTCAACTAAACAGACAAGCCATACAATAAGACCTACAACAAGTACAAGGCCCATAACTATAATAAGTGCTATAACAGGTGCTTTCATAATTTAATTTCTGTTTTTTCTGTTTTTTCTACCCAGACTTCAATATAGTTGTTCATTCTTTTTGCCATTTCACAAGCAAGGTGGGACATTTCATCTGGGTTATAACCGTTCCAAGTATCTGCAGGACGATGACTTCTAAATACGTCAATCTGCATATCTCTCCACTTATTTTCCTGTTTAAGAATGTTTATAACTTTTTCTGTAAACGGATCTATTGAAATAAAACACCAACGGTCTTCCCATTCAGAAGTTTTAAATAAAAAGAGATTGTTCTGGTCAATATATTTTCTTGTTCTCATAAATCTTCATCAACATCATCCAAATCAACAACCAAAGTGCAAACCATTTCGTACTGGTTTTCTTCAATTCCTCCCTTTCGACATCCGTGACGAACCTCTTTGACTTTGTAATGAAATGTTGTATTTGTTTCTTCATCCCAAAGGTCGATAAAATCACCAACCATTGGACGTGATGGACTATCCCAAACGCCAACCAAATTGTCGCAACAAGTAGACCAAATATAAGTACGGCAATGAACTGCCTGCTGATCTTCCATCAGCGGTCCTTCACTGCAAATTCTTTCTAACGTCTTTTTATCCATATAAATTATATTTTGAAAAACACTTTTGTTTTATCTTCATCGGCATAAACAACAATCTCCTCTATACGAAGCGTATCGGAAACAAAAACCTGAGCTTCATCACTGACATAATAGGTTGCACCTTCAGGAATAACGCAACGAGCAACAGCAACGCTTGTACTATAACGAAAGGTAGAGGATTTGATAGTTTCAAACCAAGTTTTCATTTCCTTGTTCATATAACTGCTATAACTGTACAGACCGCTTCCGATGCTGCCCATTTCAGGTGCAGGAATACATTCTTTGCGGATGACGTGAAGATAATCATTCGGGTCAAGAGATGAAGCGTAATATTTTGTCCAAATAGGATTCTTGCCACAGCCACACAACCACCAAGCGAAATACCACTGCTTCTTTTCTTCTACAACAATCTGACTCTTTTTTGTTTCACCTTCTTTCCACTGAAATTGATTAAAAATTGGACTAGCCCATTCTCCGTAATAATTTTTCTTCAAAACTTTGTAACAGACAATATCTCGGTCTGCTTTCCAACCGCCAATAGGAGTAGTACTCTTATCGTAAATTAAGCACATAATTTATTTTCTTTTTCTTTTTCAAATACAATCGGCAATGCTTTTTCAAAAATGAGTCTGTTACTGATGAAAGTTTCTCCGTTGTCGCTCACATAATATTCTGCTCCTGCTGGAATTTTGCATCGTGCTACTCGATAAGTACCAGCAAATTTTGTAAGCCACTTTGCATTGTCTTCCATCTTGCCGTTCATATAATATGTGTAGGAGTAGAATCCGTAATGAGTAATATGCAAATCTTCAAGAGGCTCATTCTTTATGAACCACAGTTTGTTTCTGCACGGCTCAACTCTATCTTTCACCAAAAACACAGACTGCTCAGCGTAGATTCCACATTTCCACGAGTATGTCTTGAGATCAAAAGTCCAGCCTTCCAACACTCTATCCCAACTCAAACAAAATCTTTTTTCAGTGTATTCCTCGCCCTCATAGTATCTTATCTTGTTTCCACCGGCTTTGTTGCCTTGTACTGCAGGAAGATAACTTATCTGTTTTCCACAACGGTTCCAAAAATCATCCATCACCAACTTGTAACAAGTGATATCTCTATCTGCAACGTAGCGTTTTCCGTTTGTAAGCTCACACATATTTTATTTTTTAAATTCAATTTTGTTTTATTATAACTACTTTGATACGAGTGCCTGGCTCAAGCTCTTGAATACAGTTCACAAAAGCATCTCGTTCGTCAGCTTCTCCCCATCTGCGGCCTATTGCATCTTCTTTAACTGTTGCATATTTCTCTGCAATAACTTCCTCTTTGTTTTCGTTCATCATGTCAAGTGCCATCTTTGCAATATGCAAAGGAACATATTCTATACATTCACAATCAATGCTGTGCTTGGTATGAGTATATTCCCTTTTCTTATGACTCTCTAAAAAATCTAAGGCGTCTTGTTTCATTTCTTAAACTCAATTTCAGAATTTTTAACAACATTTAGTTTGTTCAAATCAACAGTGTAGTCCAGTTCTTGATATCCGGCTTCTGCACACATCTCAAGTACGTGCTTCAAATGTTTCTCAAGAAACTTTCTCTTTTCGTCCTTCACCATAATCGCCATTTGATTGTGCATTTCCTTCTCAAGTTCCAACTCAATCGTTCCTTCTATTTTGAAAATTGCCTTCATAGTCTATTCAATTTTAATGTCATCGTAATCTGCCTCAGGAAAATTCTTCTTCAACTTATCCATGTCCTCTTGCGAAACATAGATTTCAGTCAGGTAAGGATCATAGTCTCCTACTCGTGGACTAATATCTGTTTTCTGTTTTCCGTAATCAAGTGCAAAGGAAATCAAAACATCGAACATGTGGTCAGGATAACGTGGCCAACCAAACTGTTTGAACATACTCATTCGGTGTTCGTATTCCTTTTTGATTAGTTCAATATCAAGTTTCGCTTTATATTCAGCATAACCACAACTTGCTTCTAAATAATAGCGTACCATATTTTTATTTTTGGATTATACAAAAGTCTTCAAATCTAATTCTATCTGATGTGTACTGCATACCGTCGTCACTGACAAAGTATCTACTTCCCTTAGGAATAACAAAACGACAAGCAGCAACTGGAAAATCCCAAGTCCTGCTCTTAATTGTATCGTCAAACATCCGTCTCATCTCTCCGTTCATAAAATGAGTAAAGGAATAGAATCCATCTCTACTCATACGGAGATTTTTACAATCAACGTACGTGTTCTGAAATCTCTCAAAAAACCAGTAATTGTTCTTCACGTACCGAGGACTGTACTCCTCGTTATGCCACACAGTCTCAAACGGACTGTACCACTTGCAAAGTCTGACAAATCCAGGATCCCAACCGAGAGTAGTCTCCCTTTCCTGTCCTTTTTTCCAACTGATGGTTTTGTAGACTAGACTGCACCAGACTTTGTACTTGTCTTGTATAATAATCTTGTAGCAGGTGATGTCTTTGTCCGCTACGTAGCCGTCAAAAGGTAAATTTGTTGTATCAAAAACAAAGCTCATAACAAGAAAAATTGTTGATTTTATCGATGCGCAACGTGTCGCTTATAAACTGCTGGCCGTTTTCACTAACGTAATACTCACTACCAGCCGGAATGGTCGCGTTTGCCAACAGCAGCTTTCCACCTCGCGGACCATGTCCTCCCATCATACGGAGAAAGCTCTTCATGTCCTCGGTCATAAAAGTAGCAAAGCTGTACAACCCCTTGCTTGTATGAGTGAATCCCTCTTCCAAAATCTCCAAGCGGTTGACAAACCATCTCTTTTTCCAGCTTTCCAACTCGCCATTTGTGCAGAACTCAACCTTCCACTTCTGAGCGAATTTATCAAAATAACGAACGCGGTACAGCTTTTCTTCCAGCAGCAGCTCGCTTTTCTTTGTCATACCTTCCGCCCACTTGCATTTAATCCCTTCAAAACAATCCTCTCCGTAAAGTGGACTAATGATGCCGTTGCCGAGCGTGCTCTCGGCCAAAAATTTCCAGCATCTGATGTCGCTGCTTGCAAAGTGTCTCTTTCCGTCAGTAACAAAACACATATCTTGTCTTTTAAATTCAAAACAAAATTAAAAAAAATTCTCAACAGAAATGTTAAACTTCTGTTAAATCAATTCCTTGCTCAGCCAAGTCCGCTTTCAGCTTTTCGTAAAATCCGACCAAATCTTCAGTAGAGCGAAAACAGAGAATAGCATCGATATACTTGTCCCAACAGTGGACGATTCCATTTTCAGTCAAGAACCGGCTTTCGTTGATTCTTTCGTCTTCAGTCCAGCCGTGCGTCCAAATCGTGACGCTGAAATTCGTCTTCAGACTTTCCTTGATTGTACGAATCGCTTCATCAGCCCCGTTCACCACTTCTCTTCTTTCTCCCTCTACCGGCTCGCCGAGAACCTTATTCATCTCTTCTATTGTCTCTAACTTTCTCATCTCTCTAAAATGAAATGCAAACAGTATTTTTTTGTATCTTCATCCGCAAGCAGACCAGCCATTTTTTCACAGTACAGAACAGTGCCTCCAGTCTGGTTGAGACAATAATCTTTCAATGAACACATCCCACACGACACTTCATCGCTTCTAATCGGAACCAGTCTGTGTCTTGCTCCATCTATTTCCAGTATCACGTTTCTCATTCTACTTTCCTCTCTCTTTCTAACAAAAGGTTAATCATCTCTACATTCATCTGCTCCGGAAAGACAGTGTACATACCGTGGTAGACTTCTCCCATCAGCTCCTCCCACTTGTCCAAAATGAACTTCCCCATCCCATCTCCAACACCAGCTTTCTCAATGAACTCTTCATCAGCTCTTTCTTTCTCTTTCTTCCTCTCCTCAAAAAAATTGTCGTTAATTTCCGTCATAAAAAATTTTCTCAAAAAATAAGTTCTGTAAATAAAATTTTTTCCCTTTATTATACAATATAATTTAAAAGAGTTTTTCTAAAAATCTAATTCTATGAATATTCCCAAAAATAAAATTTAAAAAAATTTTTTCAAAGTTTAAAGTCTATCTCTCAACGGTCAAGAATTCCATAGCGATTCACGTAAACAGAGGCAATCCTCCCAGCCTCAGAAATAGAAGACTCCCCATCGAAAGAAACAGAATTCCCACAGACAAGATAGAAACGAATCCTCCCATTGACAAGCTTCATACGCAACGAACGATCCTTAGACCTAGTCCAAACAGAAAGACAGTTACCATCGAAAGAATTCCCAAGCATAACAGAAATAGCATAAGTATTCTTACGATCCTCCCAAACCTCAGATAGAATCTGATTAGCAATAGAGGGAGAAAAACTCTTGTGGGAGGACTCCGTAGTTTCTGTTTTGGTAGCTTTTGTACTTGAAAAAGGACTCATACACTATAATAATAATATAAATATAAACAAAAAAATTTCCAGAATTCTAGATTCTTTCTTCCAGTTCTTCCTCTACCTCCGGTTAGTCAAGATGCCATAGAGGAAGAATCCACTCCCGACCACCACAGCTGTGCCGATGAGTCCTCCCACCAGACCAGCATTTGACTTCCACTCGACCTCGCGCTTAGGAGGACTCGTTAACCTCTGCATGACCTCGCTCTCACAGAAGTCTCCATCAGCCTCCTTTGTGGTGCGGCATGCTCTCACGGCTGCAGAGTCTATATACAAATTCCGCCACGCCTCTCCATAGCTCACTGCAAGAGAGTACTCCAAGGTGTCTCCCACAGAGTCCATGAACCGGTACGTGGAGGTGTAGACGCGATCCAGTGACCAGGTGTAACCGCCCCACTCGTTGTCCCTCACGATGGTGGTGTCATAGTTGCAATATACAGGTGTGTAGCCTCGAGACATCGCCTCCTGGTGAGCAGCCTTGACAAAGTCCATATAGTCGGATTCTGTCGTGACGTAGTACGTGTGGGTGCAGGAACAGAGGAGGAAAGCTCCTATACAATATACAAATATGCGCTTCATATCAGAGAAGATTCTTCGGGGATAAAGGTGAACATTTCTCGCAGTATCTCGTGGTAGCGCTTTTCAGATATTTCTATGCCGAACTGCTTGGAGGGATCGGAGTCGATAATGACGTAGGTGCCTACCTCGTACTGCTGTGTGGATGCTGTGTGGCGGATGCCATCTTCGTCTACAAAAGTTGTGTACATAATTTATTTTTGGTTAAGTGCGAATTTGGCCATAGAGCTCGTTCCCTCGTAATAGCCGGTGGAAAAGAAATGGCGAGCTGCAGCAACGACATGACCTACCGTTTCAGAAGCTGTGCCATTGTCTACTTGGTCTGGGTAGACGCAGTTGTAATATTCTTTCAGGTAACGAGTGAGTTCTTCTTCCAGTACTTGTTTACTGTCCATATTAAATGAGTATTCCTATTATTATAGCGATTATGATTACGATGAGAAGAGCCGTCAGAGAGATTCCATTTTCAGAATCCTTGAGAGGAAGTAGATAAGGATGCCCTCCAATGAGAAAGAGTCTGAGACGAGGCTTCTTGTCCATGTTATCTGTATTGGTTAATTTGAGCGTTGCCGACAAGATGGTGCATGACGGACTCTGCTTGGTCACGGCCTTCATCAGTTCCCGGGAAAGTGCAGACAACATTCCATTTGCCGTTGTACCAGATTTCCACAGCATAAGAGCCGCGAGGGACAGAGACTTTTACTCCGGTGGAGAGGGTTACAGTGAGAGTGTTTTCCATGTTGTGTTGTTTTGATTATTGATGTTCGGGATAGAAACAGGCGCGGATCTCTTCGTCCGAAATGGGATACTTTTTTTGAAGTTCCCAGACCTTCTCCTGCATGGTGTCCGCGTCCTTACGGTTGACGTTAATGATCAGGCGCTGCCAGAAACAGATGCTGCCCAGAATAACCACCAGGGCGATAAGTGTAATTGTGACGATTGCTTCCATATTATTATTTGCTGTTAATTTCAGAGATGACAACGGTGAGGTCCACACGAATAACACGAACTCGGGTGTCGTAACCATAGGTGGTGTTCTTGTGGTTGATGTCATCAGCGTGTTTCTGAGCGGTCTCCACTTTGGCAAAGGCTTTGGCCTTGTTGATATCGGAAGTGTACTCTGAAAAGACGCCGTGGGACTTTACGTAGCGGCGGTTGTCGGAGGTGACAAGTACGTAGCGGGTGTCAATTACAGTGTTGTTCATTGTTGTTTCCTTTTTGTTACAATACAAATATACAAAAAAATCTCAACTTAATTGTTAAAAGTTGAGACTATTTTGTTAAAAATTGTTAAAGCTCTACTATATTATGGAGATTTTCCAATGCGATACGACGAGCTTCGTGGCGTTGATGGTATTCTTCAAGAGTTTCACCTAAAAAGTGTTCAAGAACAACTCCTATGATAACCATGATTCCCATAAGGATTGCGAAAACCAAAATAACTGCCAGTGTAGTATTCATATTGCTTACTGTTCTTCGATTGATACTTTCACGACCACAAATTCTGACGGCCAGTTACCGCCACAAATCTTGCCGTACTTTTCCAACCAACGATATGCGCCGGCCACTACTCGCTTTGCATCATCCTCGTTCTTGTAGAACTTGGCGTTGAATATTGAATTGCAGAATCCGCGGTTTTTATAAAAAGTGGGTTGTGTATCACCACCTTTGACGTAGCGGCCATCGTCTGTTTTGATTATGTATCTATATTCGGTCATTGTTATGCGGTTTTAATCATCCAGAATTTCTGCTTCTCCAATGTTGTCGAAGGATTCAGAATCATAAGTCTGTTTGACGGAGCAGATGATATCGTTGGAGTCTTCAGTGTTGCGGAAGAAAGAAACTTTGTCCATGACGATCTCGTCCCAGTTCTCTAAGTCTTTGACATCGGCAGGCATCTGCTCGTGAGAGGCGGTGAGGTTGATCTCCTCGTCGGCAAAAGGCAGAAGTTTCTCGATAAGGTCTCTATACTTCATTGCTGTTATTTAATGGTGTTAAGGATTTGGCTAATGTGAAGAGTATGGAAACGTTCCATTGCCCAGATGATGGTCTGCTGGAGATTGGATTTGGCCTCCCAGTAGTCGTCCCGGGTAATGTCAAGATGAGCAATGTCATCGCGGGTAACGTTGATGAGGTGGACGAGCTCGTCCATGTTCATCGTGGAGATTTGGTCTTTGATCTTGCTGTATTCCATATCGTTTGTTGTTTGCTGTTAGAAACGAGAACTTGCACCACCGTCAGTCATCCAGTCACCAGCATCCTGGAGCTTTTCTCCCAGTTTGTAGAGGCCGACTCCGAGAGCGGTCCACAGGAGAACGAAGGGAAACAGAACGACCTTTACAACGGCCTTGGCGGGAGCGGGGAGTTTAGCAAGTGCTTTCATTGTTTATTGTTTTTGTTTTTTGTTACAATACAAATATACAAAAATTTTTTAAATTATTTGTTAAAATGCAAAAATTTTTTGTTAAAAATTTAAAAAGCAAAAGGCCGCCATTTGGCGACCTAGCTGTTTACGAGTGGATCAGTTTAGGTAAGCGGGGTGAACTCCTTGGCGCGGGCGTTGGGCTTGTATCCGACGATGGTTGCGCCAGCAGCCACCATGCTCTGACGGCGGTGATACCACTTGTCCTCCTTGGCGGAGCGTTCCATATCGACAACGAACTCGCCAATGAAGCGGTAATTCTTGTCACCTCGGATGTTCTTGGCGAAGATCAGCATGGTACTCTGAGCGCCGCACTGCCTGCGGAATGTTTCCATGCAGAGCAGACGGTCATGATCGTCGTTGAAATCGGTGGTGAAGTAGGTCACGGCTCCGTCGTGGACAAGGCTGTTTTTCCAGTTATCGTGCTCCATGTCCAGGAAGATTACGTCGCGACCAAGGGCGTCATGATATGCATAGGCGCGGCTATGATTGGCGGTGGGAGCGATGCCGTTCAGAGCGGTGATGATTTCGTTTTTCGAGCCCGAGGTGCTATGGGCGTCCAGCTTGATGCAATTTTCGATGTTCATTTTATTGTGTTTTAGTGGTTTCCTTTTTGTTACAATACAAATATACAAAAATTTCTCATTCTAATTGTTAAAATGAGAAAAAATTGTGTTAAAAATTGTTAAAATTTACTTTACGACGACCCTTATTGGACGGTTGGTCTTGATTACTACTCGGGTGCCACCTATAGTAGAGTCAAAAACCGCTGGGTTGGATTTTGTCTGCTCTTCGGATTTTGTCGCGTCAGACTGGTTTTGCAATGCAAGAGTGGAATCACAATTTTTATTGAACTCCTCTAATGCAGTTATTACAGAGTCTGTTTTGTCGCTGTCATCAGTCCTCGGGTGAGTAATAACCCAGACTAAGCCAAATATCATAAATCCTAAAAGGGCAATAAGTACAGCAGACAGCATTACGTTATCCCAGTCAGTGAATTTCCACCAATGACGTCTGCGGTATTTCTGGTTTGATGTTTTCATTGTACAGAATCCAAATTGTCAATAGTTAAAAAGTAAGGAACTTTTCCTTTGAAATGGAGCTTGTATCCTTTTTCATTGGGAGCAAGAACAGTTATTGTATCAAGATCCCAGTCAACAGCGCAAGATTTGGCACATTCTTTACAGTGCTTTTCTACAACCGCGGAGTCTGCTGCGGTAGTATCTACTTTTTCCTTGGGCGATTTGTGAATAGCCAAGTAGCCTACACCAAAAATCGTACCGCCAATTAAAAGGACAAGGAATGCGTTCAAGCAGATTTCTCCAAAGTCAATATCCTCTGCCCAGTCTATTACTTTTACCCACCATCGTGCTGCGCGCTGGGAGAATTTATCATCGTGTTTTTGATCTCGTGTCTTCATTTCTTGTGTGCTATAATTTTAATGCCTATTACCCAGCAGAGTCCAGTAAGCACGGAAGTGACTCCGATAATGCCTGCAAGCACTACTACCTTACCGACAAAATGAGAAACATTAATATCTGCTATCTGTTGGTTTACCATAACGATGAGCTCACTCAAAAATACCATAGCGAGGATCAAGCAGACGAATCCCACCAATATCATAACAGCTCCTACTACTCCGTCTTTGTCTTTATTTGTCATATTTCTGTTTTAATGTTTTGATTGCTGCACGAATAGAGATACCGCAACCTACGGCAAGAATAAGAGATAGAATTACGATATTTACCACCTGCGTATCGGTAGCACCTCCCTGAGTCACAGGAGTCATAGCAAATGGAATATACGAACACAGGAAAATAACATCCGTAAACACAAATAGAAGCGCAAACAGGATGAAGAATGTGAATACTATAATACGCGGAAATTTACTCATGATTATTTTACTATTCGTCTTCAAGCGGAGCGATAGGATAGAACTCATCTGTCAGCGTATAGTGCGTGACGAAACGACGGCCATCCTTAAGGGTTAGAATAATGGAGCTCTCTCCGATTTGCACTTTGGATACATCTTCTTCTTTGATGTTGCGAGCCTCAATAATCTGCAAGAGGCCACGGTTGAAAAATTCTATCTGCATATTAAACTAAATTCCATGCTCGGCAAAGGAGCAATATTGATAAAACAATAAACCATACGAAGGCGACCCAGATGAGTGCACCCAAAATCTCCTTCAGTATGGCTGTTAACTTTTTCATTAGAACAGATTCTTTTCGGCGTACTTGTTGAAGCGCTTTGTGGCGGTGGCGATGCAGGAGAACGTCTCATAAGTGCCCTTGTCCTTAATGGTGATCTCCCGGGTGCGGCCGTCACGAACGACTGTTTCAACGGTGGTCTTGGCCGGAATGGTGAACATCGGTGCGCCGTACATATCGGCACGAGAGAAATAGATGGCGTCATCAGACTTGCGACGGCACAAGCGGAATGCCTCAGCACCAGCCACGCCAATCAGAGAGCGCGGAATGAATTCGATGTTGCCGCTGCTAAGAGTGCAGAACATGTACTGACCGTGGAGCCATGCCTTGAAAGCAGTGAGCTCTTCGCGGGTGAAATTGCATTTTGTCTTCTTCATATTGTTTAGATATTTACGTTGTTTCGTGCAGCAAGATTATACAGACAGCCATTGAAGGATTTTGCAGCTTCAAGCTTTTTATGAGCTTTTTTCTCTTCATCGACTGCCTCGTTGTAGAGGTCGCTTACATACTTGTCGAGAATTTTGATGCGTTCCTCTTTGTATTCTTTTTCAGACTGACCGATGGCGCACAAGAAATAGACGAAGGCATAATCTATATTGCTGTACACCTGCATCTCGTAGTTGCCGGACTTTTCGTCTTTATACACCTTGGCGTCGTAGATGTCGTATGACTCAGGAGTTATTTTTTCAATGCTGAGAAAATCGTCAAGGATACCCCGGGTGTCTTTCTGCTCTTCAATGATTCCGATGGGAAGGTAATAGCGGAGTTCAGCATTCCAGTCCATGCAGCGGTTATATTGCTCTACGAATTTTTCCGGTGTGATTTCCATAGCATTTACTTTTTGTTGATGATAATTCCCATAGAGGCGAGGGCGTCCCAATCTGACTTGTGGACTTTGTCACGCATCTGCTTGCGGAAGGCGGAGTCGTCATATGCGTAGATAACTTCCTCCGGCATGATGAAGGCAAGACCGCTCTTTTTCCTCTCGCCGGTCTCTTCGTCAATACCACTGGGCATCGGCTTCGGACGGAGGTGACGGCCGACAACTTTCATGTCAACATACTTGGTAATGGTCTCGCCGTCTTCCACGTAGACGAACTTGAGTATGTCACCGTCGTTCTTACACTTGGAGATGATGTCCATGCCGACGACGAAGTTGTTGAACTTGGGATGCTTGGTGACCTGATAGAAGTCTGTGTTCTTTGCCATGTTGTTTCCTTTTTGTTACAATACAAATATACAAAAAATTCTTGATTTAATTGTTAAATTTGATCATTTTAACATTATTTAACATGCAAAAAATTTTACATTTTTTCAATTTTTTAACAATTATATTGAAAAAATTTTGTATATTTGTATTGGTGGGATATGCAAACTCTCTAGAGAGAGTATTTCAATAATAAAAAGAAACCGCAACGAGTGCGATTCCTAAACATGCATTTTATGAATAACCAACTTTATCTTTTACATCGGCAGTCAGGATCGTGGATGATTCCACCCTTGGCACTATTACCACCGGAAATATCGAACTGAATATACGAGTGGTTGCGGTACTTGAAGTGTCGGACTGCTCCAATATGATCATAGTCGGAGACGAATCCATCACTATTCCCCGGAACAATCTCTTCCGTGTATTCGACGACAGGATCAGTCATGGTGGTTGCATTGCCTTCCTTAGATACAGTGCCTGCACAATTGGACAGACAAATGACGGCAATAAGAGCCATTATGGGAAAAATTAACTTTTTCATATACGTTGTTTTTACTGATTTATGATCTCTTTTTTGTTTGGTAAGCTTCGTATGTAAGGAGACTTTCCTCACACTGGGATGTACCGTCATCAAAGGTATACATCCAGTCGTTCATATAGCTGGCGTACTCTACCTTGGTAATTGTACCTATATAGATTTCTCCTTCGCAGTCGGTAGAACATTCGTAGCAGGCAAGGGATTCGCCTTCATGAAATGTTGGCTCTGTCCCGGGGATATATACAAAGCGGGAGTTCTTCTCTTGGCGGATTGTTACAATTCCATCTCTGATATCCATATTACGAAAACATTTTGATTATACGATTTTGTTCGCGCTCCACTGCAGCTACAATGTGACGATAATTGCGGCGATTGGCAACCGTATCAGGTATGCAAATATGGCGACCAGAGCGACCGCAACAGTCCAATTCCGTATGGTAATGCTTGGACAGCTTGGTCAAAGCCTCGCGACATGCAATACCGTACTTGTCTTCGGAGTGCTTTTCAAGGTCAACCTTCCAAAGCATGTGGCGGTCGGAAACCTCGAGCATGTCCTGACGGTACTCTTCTGAATAGTATATTTTGGGCTCGTTCATATCGGTTTGGATTAGGCGTTAATATCGGAAGCAGGCATCGGCTCAACAACGGTGGAGACCGTCATCTTATGGACGAGAACTCTCTTGGGAGCTCCCCAGACGTCGGTGATGTCCTCGGCAATGTAGCGCTCATTGATACGGGCGGCGTAACTTTGGGCCTGTCCGGCGTGGTTCCAATGACGGGTGCGAGTCTCGTTGTCAATGAAGACGGGGTCGTTGGGATCGTTGGAGCCTTCCTTCAGATAGTTGCCGCGGCTGTCGCGGATGACGTAAGTCTGCTTGGTGTAAGTGGTCTTATACATATTACGAAAACTTTTTGATTAACCGATTTGATGAATGAATACAACGTTCTCGACAGGAATATCGATGATCTCTCTGTCGAAGCGGAATGTCTTGATACGAAGGTGGAGAATCTCTTTGTCGTCCTCAGGAAAACGGACAAGTTCAATCAGCTCACCGTTGATAATAGGAGCAAAGGTGTACTCGTCGTTTGCATAATACTTGACTTCAACCTTGCAATTAAGCAGATGGTCGAAGGCGTACTTTGCATGAAGACGGAGCAGTCTCTCTTGTTCAGCAAGGAGCGTTCTCAAATCGCGAAGCTTGTATGCGTCGTTGGTAGCCAGAAAAACTTTTTCGTCGTTGGTGTAGTTATCCATGTTGTTTCCTTTTTGTTACAATACAAATATACAAAAAAATTTCAATCTATTTGTTAAAAAGACTGAAATTCTTTGTTAAAAATTGTTAAATTTTACCATCCCGGGTTTCAATACCGAGCAGAGGATTCGTTTCCATACGGATCAGTTTTCCGACCCTTTCCACTCCCTTTGCTCGGATAGAGTGCTCGTCAATATATGCCATAGCAAACTGCACGAGTTTGTCATATTGGGCGGCATCCTTCTTGTTGATCTTTATATAGTGGTACATTTTGTCAATTTTTTGTTTAATTTGTCGCAATGCGCCCGTGCCTCAGCTTCAGTCACAAAACCGCAACGTATTGTGCTTTTGATAGCTTCCGGATTTTTATCAGCATAATCAAGCATTGTCATTATACTCATAGGAGACACCTTCCATAGTGAATCCTTTTGAGCTGTTTTGGTAGGCACATAAATAATGATGTCATTCATAGTTAACTTCCCATTTCATGAGAATAATTGTAGTCAGGCTCGCGGCCATTCCAAGAGGCTGTTTCCTCTTCTGCCTCTATTTTCTTTTTAATTTCGGCGGCGTCTATGGCGGCGTATTCGTCACCGCGCTGCATTGCATCGTAATAATCTTTTAGATAATTTCCCATAATATCAATAGTAATAGTAAGAGACTATATCCTCTGCTTTCACTGAGACAGAATCCGGCTCAGATGCATCGTGCGTATAGTAGGCGTAACAGACAACGATATCATTGTCGGACAAGACAGTGAACTCTCCTGTATTGTGGAGACGACGGAGAAAACTTTCTGAGATCTGATGTTTTCCAACCATTGCAACGACCACATGAGTAAGAGCAAGTGTACCATCAGAAAGCTTTATGCAAATGTTACCGCAACGGGTAGGCGGCTCTTGTTTAATATCAATCCAAGGTTTCATAATATCAATATTGGTTAATTTAATCTATGAATGAGATTTTGGAGGTTGTTTCCACTTTGACGACAGAAAGAGATAACAGCGGGTCACGATCTTTTAATGTGTCAATAGTGTTATTTGCTCTATCAATAGAGTCGAAAGGAGTAGCTCTGGCAGCCTCGGTTACAAAATAACCATCGATGAGATATCCGTCATCGTAATAGCCTTTGAAATATCTGCTGTGGAGAACGTCGCAGATGGCAAAATGTTCACTTGTCTGAGTTCGGATGTTTTCCATAATTTATTTTTTTGGTGAATAAGCGTTAAACGGACATTCAGTGCAAGGATATGGGACAATATCATCCATCTCTCCCTTGTGAGGCTTTTTGTCAAGCTCTTCGCAATGTGAAATATATCTGTCGAGCGGCATCGGAAAGTCCTGCCAATAGTGCTCGCACTTTTTACAAAGATCGGTGTTTTCCATAGCTTATTTGTTATTAAATGGACATTCTGCTGGAGGGCAGTCAATAGAGTTTACGTGATTCTTGCACTGGCTGGCGCATTCAGACCAAGAGAGGTCTTCATATACTCTCTTTCCAAGCTTTTTGCAAATAACGTCACTTACTTCCTCTTGAATTGATCTGTCCCATATAGGACCTTCAACCTTTCCGAATGGGCACAAGCTGCACCAACTTACCGGAATTACTACTTGAACTTGATGTTTTTCCATATTATTTCTCATTTTCTTCTGAACACCAACGGAGACAGTCTACACGGTTCTGAAATCCGGTCTCAACCATTCGGACGAATTTTTCATATGAACAGCATCCGGCCAAACAGGCGATATTGTACTCTTGTGGAAAGTACTCTCCCTTGCTGTTTTTCTCAGGTACAAAGATTGTTCTCATATCAATAGATTTTGGTGCAAATACGGGTGAAAAGCGAGGGTTCAACGTGAGGGTAGAAGCCGAAGGAGAGTTCCTGAGTTTTTTCGTTGCGGAACATGTACTCGTTGATGGAATAGGGATGATTCTTGCGGTTGGTCTCATTGTTGGCAACTTTGCCCTCGTATATGTACGTTCCCTGGTGGATGCCATAGTGAATCTCGTATCGGTCCCCGGGAACCATCTCCAACAGGTGTGGTTCATCCTCGCCCATCTGATAACCTTGGATGACCTCTTCGTTGCGGTCAAAAATCATGTCGTCTCCGTAATTCATATAGATGTGTTTTTTGTTAGTCAATAGGGAACTGGTCAATGGACTCGTCGTAGGTGATGTAAATTTCGCGGCGGATAACCCGGGCTCGAATAGGATCGTTTTCGTTATGAAATTCGTTGATACAACTGGCCGCATGTTTGGCAGCATCGTAGCTGGTGAAATGCTCAGCGTGGTTTGGATACTGTGTATACTTGCCAACAAAGGTGTTTGCGGCCATGAAGCGACCGTCGTTGGTCTGGACTAGATATTGAACATCGTGTGTGTTTTCCATATACTGTGAATTAGAGGTTAGGCAAATTCGATGATGATACAGTGCTCCATGTTGACTCCGTGGCGCTGCTGGTAGATGGCATCCTCGATATAGGAGATGCAGCGGGCGAAGTCGCAGGTGTAGTCGAAGTAGAGATTGTCCATCGGAGTGGAGAGACCGTGACGGTATACATGCAGACCGTTGTCCGGGAGGACATCGATACGGTCGAAGAAGCGTTCGGTATCGGAGCAGCAAGATATGCTCTTGACGTTGTGGGAGCGGAGCATCTGCTCGAGGATGGCGCGATAGGCGTTCTTGAGGTCGGTGTGCTGAAATGCGATGCAGGTGTTGTTGTCCATATTGTTTGTTGTTTTTGTTACAATACAAATATACAAAAAAATCTTAATTTAATTGTTAAAAATAAAAATTTTTTTGAATTTTAACAATATTTAACAAAAAAGAGACCATCCGGGGATGGCCTCTACCAATTTTGAACAAAACAATTTATAACAACATGCCAAACAATATTCAATATGGGAAGAACGAACTGCCATTATATAGGGTCTGTCCGACCTGTAGCTTGCGATATCTTGATCCTGATACAGTGGTCTCGCTGCTATACCATTTCATATTGTCCTCTCGGTCCGGACGGTTTGTCAGACGATAACGGTATACAATATGATACTTCTGCTCAGTGGAGCGGCCTCCGACTAGATGCCATGTACTGCCGAGGTCGTCATACTTGTCGGTAATAACGAACTCATACTTTAGCTCGCCATATTTCTCATTTTGAGAACGGTCATGAACGAAGCCATAGACGAAGCCTCCTAGTGTAAGGGCGATAATAACGATAGCGAAGATGGTCTTCAGAATGTCCTCTATACTGCGAGGAGTTTTTTGTGTGTTTTTCTTGTTTGCCATAGTATTCGTTTTTGATTGTTAGAACCACTCAGGGAGAGGGTTGTTTTTGCGGTAGATTTTCTCGGCCCAGTTGCGGAGTTCGATGGAGTCCAGCTCAGGCTTGGTGTTCTTGCACCATTCGAGGAGTCCCGGGAACTTCTCTGCCTTGCGGTTATACCACTTCTCCATCTGGGCGGCGTGGTCAACATCAACCGCAACGGCAAGTTCTTTGGTCAGATTGACCATCGGGAAGATATCGTAGAACTCGGTGGTATCCTTGATGGTTGGGATCATCTTGGCAAGGCGGTTCTTGATGATCTCCATGTCGAAGTTAACCGAATTGGCGGAGACCGTATAAATCTTGCCGTCGGTACCGAAGACCTTGGCGAAGTAATCGTAGTGTTCTCCGTAGGAGTAATAGTGATTGCGGCGGCGGATGATGCGGATCAGGATGCCGTCACCTTTGTACTTGCGGCAGCGGTTGGAGACTGTGCAAGGAATATTGAGGGTCTTGCCCATCTTGACAACCTTTTCGGAGAGGTCAGTCTTGTAATGTGTGAGGTCAGCAACCACGGAAGCCTTGTAGTGGAGCCAGGAGGCATCGATATAGTCGTCAAGGAACTGCTTCGGCATGTAGCCGGCAGCGACAGCGTCCTGAACTGTCATGCGGAGGAAGGTGCCGAAACCCGGGGCCGCGAAACGAGTGGTCCAAGTGTCGTGGTGGAGAGAGCCGTCCTTGGCGCTCATATAGGTGAAATTGCAGTCGTCGTCCTCGTAACGGCCGAAGTACTCAAGCGAGACGAGGTAGAGATCGTCCTCAGATTTGGTTTTGGGGCATTCGTCCTGGCAGCCGCAGCCGATGAAGCGGAAGAGATTGTTGGCGATGAATTGTTCTTTTGTCATATTGTTTATTGTTTTTGTTCAATACAAATATACAAAAATTTTTTAATATAACTGTTAAAAGGACAATTTTTAACATTTTTTAACAGGTCATTTTTTCAATAAATAAAACAAAAGACACATATGAAGTATTTGAAACATTTTGCAAATGCGCAGGAAGCAGCTACTATATTAGCTACTTGGCCTTTCAATACAGTATCTAGCATACAAGGACAGGCAGGTGCAAGTTTTTCAGAAGGCGTACCAGTAGGGCCTGTTGGACCAACCGATAGAGTTATACTTAAATTTATGGTTACTGCAGAGGATTGGAACGAGGATGCTGGAAAATATAAAAAATCGCTTATTGGTGAAAATTGCGGATCTCCATCATACGATGGCAGTTGTTTTGACTATATGATAAAAGATAATGTAAAAATAGATAAAGATTTCTGGTCAATGTTCATATATTTTGATACAACAGGAGAACATATTGTAGAACTTGTATTTGATGAAGAATTTGATGGTAATTTGCCAGATCATTGTTTCTGGATGTCTGACACACATGAAGTTGTTATTCCAAGTTGTGTCACATCGATAGGTTTTAATGTTTTCAAATTCTGCAACGAACTAACCTCCGTCACTATTTCAAATAGTGTCATTGAAATTCGCGACAGTGCCTTTGAACGTAGCGGCCTTACCTCAGTTACTATACCCAACAACGTTACCTCGTTGGGTCATCACGCCTTCTCTGACTGTGACAACCTTATCTCCGTCAGCATCGGCAGCGGTGTTACCGTAATAAACCAATATACTTTCTCTGCTTGTAACGGCCTTACCTCCGTCAACATCCCGGACGGTGTCACATCCATCTCCTATGAGGCCTTCCATGGCTGCAGCGGGCTTACCTCTATCTCCATCCCAGCGACTGTAACCTCGATAGAATATATGGCTTTCTATAATTGTAATGGTCTTGCTTCTATAATTTGTAACACAATTAATCCGCCGTATCTTGGTGGCGAGGCATTTACTGCCACAAATAATTGTCCTATATATGTACCTGCTTCTTCAGTAGATGCATACAAAGCAGCTGAAGGTTGGTCAAGCTATGCTTCTCGTATCCAAGCAATACAATAACAGATGATTTCAATATTGACATCTACGTATAACAACGAACGATATATTCGTGAATTCTTAGAATCAGTTCTCAACCAGACCTATATTGATTGGGAACTGATTTTAATAGATGATGGCTCTACGGACAATACTAGAGAAATTGTAAAGTCCTATTCTGATCCTCGTATCCGTTATATCTACAAAGAGCACACTAACCTTCCAGACTCTTTGAATATAGGCTACGATTATTGCAAAGGGGACTATATAGCAAGAGCAGATGCTGATGACATTATGATGCCAGATAGATTGCAATTCCAGTGGGACTTTATGGAGAGTCATCCTGACATCGATATGAGTGCAACTGCCGCAATATATCTTGACATGACAAAGCAGCACAAGCATACTATTATCGTTGGAAGTTATATAGGCCATGTCAAACCGAAAGATGCATTTCGTTCAACTTGTCTATGGCACGGTAGTTGGATTGTACGAACAAGCACTTGGAAAAGAGACAAAATCTATTATGATACAGAATACTATTGCGGACAGGATTTTGAATATATGCTTAATTGTATTGCACACGGATGGAAATTGTATAACTGTGGGACGTACAGAGGCATGTATAGAAGAATTCACGAAAACTGCATTGTAAAAAGATTCGTAAAGGAACGCTACGATAAATACGATATAGCAAGAAAAAAATATAAAGATTTAATATGAAATATTTGAAACATTTTGCAAATGCACAGGAAGCAGCTACTATATTAGCTACTTGGCCATTCAATACAGTATCCAGTATACAAGGCCAAACAGGAGCAAGTATAAATATAGGAGTAGCTCCTGTACCTGCTCATGAATACGTAGATTTGGGTGTTGTTTTAAACAATAAAAAAATATTGTTTGCTACAAAGAATGTAGGAGCAGATACCATTTATGAATATGGTAATTACTATGCTTGGGGAGAAACAACCACTAAAAATGTTTATAGCTGGAATACATATAAGTGGGGCACTGAGAATTCACTTACTAAATATAATTCAACTGACCGTAAAGTTATATTAGATTCAGAGGATGATCCTGTATACGTTAATATGGGTGGGCAATGGAGAAGCCCTAGTAAGGCAGAATTGGATGCATTATTAAATCAAACGACCAACGTTTGGGTGACAAATTATCAAGGTTCAGGCATTAACGGACGTGTGTTTACTGGTACAAATAATAAGACGTTATTTATTCCTGCTGCTGGCTGTTATTATAATGCAAATCTCGACGATGTTGGTAGCTTTGCTTATTGGTGGACAGGTTCTCTTATGGGATACAAAAATAATGAGCAAAAATTTGGCAATTATTTATTTTTTTATAACACTGAATGTTATATGAATGAGACAAATCGTTTCTGTGGTTTATCTGCCCGCGGTGTATTTACGGAGGATATTTAACAAATAATTAAACAATACAATAATAATAGACATTATCAAAACAAAGAGACCATTTTCCAGTGGTCTCTTTTTTGTTGCATAAAAAATTGCGGCACCCTATACAGAGCACCGCAACGGAAACAATAAACAATAACCTATCGCCTCTCGTGGAAAATGACCTTTCCCTCCATGACCCCAAATCGGGAGTCCTCTTGGAACACTTTTGTCTTTGGCTCATACCCGGGCTCCATAGGCTCGGTCAGATACCAGAGGGAGGCTTCCTTCCACGTGACCTCAATCAACTTCTGCCCGGGGTCGAGCTCCACCGTGGTGGTTCCACCATACGTACGGGCGCGGAGATTTTCTGTACAGCTGCAACAAGCGAGCAGCAAAAGGCCAAATGCGATAGCGAACAAAATCTTTTTCATTTTTCTGTATATTTAATTTATATTATTTGTTTTATCTGCGAACAAACCAGTTTAAGTCAGCTTCTACTTTGTCTTTTTCAACATTGTACCAGTAGTCGAGAACAGGATCCGGTTCTGCATTTTTGAAGTGTCCGTTTTTGTAAATGTATTCCATTGCAAGATAACGGATTTTGTTTCTCGCATCGGCATCATCCAGCACGCAGTCAAATTTACGTCGCATCAATTCAACGTAGAATTTGTTCATGATATTTTCAACTACCTCGTATTCTTCTTCAGCCCATTCCTTAGGCATTTCCCATCGTTCTACGGCCTTCCAAGGTTGTGTCCATATATTCTCAAGGACATAGAATCCAGTGTTCTTAGAGTCAAACCCTATAACTCTATAACCTTGTCTGGTTTGAGTCCTTGGGTTGTAGAACTCTTTCTTCTGACAGATTACGTCGTACTTGCTGAATTTGCAACCTTCAAAATTGATACCTTCCATAGAGATTTTGTTTATTCGTTTCGGCTTGCGAATTCGCGGTCCACAATACTGATTACAACCTTCTTGAACTCGTTGTGGAAGGCGAAGTTTTTCTTGAACTTCTTGCCGACAATAGAGGTCTCATAACCATGCATAATATTGAAGAGCATGTCGTCGGAAACACGATTGCCATTGGGCAGCTTGAGCTGACTGCGAATATCGGAATTGTAGAGGTTGGTTCCGAGGGTAGGATAATCAACCTCAAGCCAGAGGAAGTCGGCAACCTCTTTCAGCGTAGTATATTTGGAGGGGAACTCCTTAGCCCATTCCTTGAACTTTTGATCATCGGTCTTGGACCATTTGCCGAAGGCCTTTTCCATACGGTCGGAAACGCTCTTGAGGGAGGCGAGCTCCTCGACGGTCAAAATATCGGAGTTTTTGAAGGTGTTATATACGAGGTGGCCGGCACAGGCAAGCCGTCCCATAAACTCAATGGAGAACGGAGTGACGAACTCGACGACAGCGGCAACGGTGGCATCTACATCCTCGTTCCATTTGCGGACCTTCTCCTTCTCGGCCTCAATAGCTGCATGATAGCCGTCAAGGTCAAAGCGCACGTTGTATTTGCTTGCGCGGTAAGTAATATGCTCGGCACGTTGAGTAGCCCACTTGTTGAGGATCCAATCAGCAACGGCAGAGACCTTTCCGTCGGTAACCTGAGCGCAGGATTTGGGAACCCACATATCTGTGGTCTTGATAGGAGCCCGTTCGGTGGTCCAATAGGAAACGCGGAGTTGGTATGCTTTTTCGGTCTCTTTGAGGGTGTCAGCCGTGACGGAGATAAAGGCGGTGTTGCTCATTGTTTGTTCCTTTTTGTTACAATACAAATATACAAAAAAATCTCAACTTAATTGTTAAAAGTTGAGACTTAATTGTTAAATAATGTTAAAGTGTAGTCAACCAATAGGCAAAACCTCCAAATCCTATAATCATTGCAAGTCCTTCTAAAAACAACATTGCATCGTCTTTACAATATTGCTTGTCATTGTACACTCGTAGTACAATCCACAAAATTATACAAACGGCAAAAACAAGTATTCCTGTCATAATTATTTTTAACGATTTTTAACTCATCTCAATACCGGTAGCCTTTTCGTCCTCCATCTCCAATATAGCATATCCGAAACAATTTCCAGTGCTGTTGTTACCAAGAACAATCTGCTTTACTGTCCATCCGTTTCCAATATGCTCATTTAGGAGATCTTCGTTTGCCCTACGGCTGGTATACTCTCCACAATTCAAATAAACGACTTTCTGTTTCATATAATATATTTTTAATGCAATAAAAAGGGACCGCAACTGCAGTCCCTCAAAAAACAACAAACAACAATTACTGCATATCGGAATTCTTATAGGCTGTGTAAATAGCCTTGCAGATTTCGGCATATGTAGGGATATCTTTTTCGTTGAAAGGAACACGATACTCGATGCGGATGATGTCATCACGCTTTGCTGTACCCTGAGTGAGTTTGTCACCATACTTGGCCTGAATTTCAGCGTTGGTCTTGTCAAAACGTCCCCGGGTCTTGCCGCCTGTGGTATCCTTTTTGGCGTCATATACAAGCTCGATGATAAAGGAGTCGTCTTTCATACGCTTGATACCACTCGACATACCCTGGTGGTTGAACATTTGCTGATAGTTGCCAGCCCAGCAGCGCATGCTTGGGATATCCTCTTTCAGTATATCAATGAACTTTTCAAAGAAGGCAGCAAAGCGATCATCTGCTCTTGACTTGTTTGTCTTCGGAGAACTTGCTGTTTGCTCGGTGATCTCGGGACAGACAACCTGCTTGAACTGGGTATATACTCGGTCGTCATGTTTAAACTTGTAGAACTGGATCTCAAATACGTATGCTTCAAAACCGTGCTTGTTCAACAGACGATATGCTGCAACGTGGGCAGGACGAGCGGTCTCGCAAATGGTAATAAGCTTGCGGACAGGCTTGTCACCATTTTCGGTCTCCACACCAGCGTATGCAAGGAGCTTTCCTATATGGTTGTGATCGGTATTGCCGAGCATGTTCTCAATGATGACAATTTCATCCGTTTCAACGTCACGACAGATAATGTCGGCACGGAATTCGTCTTCAAACTTCTCGGCCTCAATAAACTCAAGGTTGATACCTGTCTGCTCGGACAGAACATCGAGATGCTTGATGATATACGGAGACAAGCACTGCTCTTCAATACGACTGTTGTGATGGTCGCCAAAGGCTTCCTTTGCGGTGATTTGGATGCTAGCTTCGCTGATGGGAACGATTTCGTTTTTCATGATATTTTATGTTTTAAATTATTCGTTATCGTGAACAAGGGTAATATCATATTCGTAAGATACGTGAGCAATGGATTTGCGCTTGTAAATGCGGTGAGGATTGCTCGGATCATAATCGTCAGGATTGTTAAGTATAATATTGTACTGACGAAGTACCTTGCGAAGTTTCAGATATATCTCGCGAGAACTCATAACATTAATCCAATACTCTCCGCCCCATAAATTTAACGATGCGTGAGTAAGAGTACTCTGCTTTTCAGATTTCTTTGTAGTGTGATAATGTGCATATGCTTCGCGAGTGGTGCACAAAATTGAATTATTTTTTACGAATGTTCCGATGTCCATTTTTTTGACATCAAAAATCTCGTCAAACTGCTCTTTAGTCAAACAGCGAGTTTCGACGAGAATGTTCAAGCCAACCATTAAACCAGCAAAATTGGAATGATTGTCAATCTTGATTGTCACGTTGGCGGTCTTAACAGAATTTGTGTTAATCATAATTAAAACAGATTTTTTGTTAATAATGTTTTTATTTAACGTGCCTCTAAGAAGCAGTGCCTCTCGTTGGCTTTGTTTTCTGTGGTAGGTTATTCCATTTATTCCTCAACCTTCAAGACAAATATACAAAATTTTCTTATATTAGTTGTTAAAATATAAAAATATTTTTTAAATTTTGTTAAATGTTCTTTTGCACGGTTGGACTGTCCTTATATCTGTCCCACAATTCAGATTCCGTTTTGAAACAATCTTGCTCAGGGATAAGCTTTCCATTGGAGGTCATATAATACAATTTAAATCGCCAGCTGCCTTTTGGTATATCAAGCGTATCCAGAGGTTCAATTATAATTTTGTTTACAAAAGAGACCTTTGCCCTATACTTGCGGGTTTCCTCGTCAATATGAAGATAATATATTCGTTCGCCTTTGTTGAAGCGAGTCTCAGTATGTATATCAATTTGCATTTCTGTCCTTTCCTAAAAATGAGTCCATATCAAATTCAATGGAGTTTGTTTTTATATCGTATGTATGACCTTCGTGTTCCACACGATAATACGAACCATAGAAATTCATCCACCAAGTGTCAATAACAACCTCCGTACCCTCGGGAATTGGTTCCTTTGTTTTTCTGAAATAATGTATATCGGCCTCATCGTATCCCTTTTTGACAAGCTTGCCTTTGAATGGTTTGAACTTGTATTTGTGTCCAATTTTTCCCGGCTCATCATGTACAATAACAGAAAAATTCCGATATGTGGAATCACTTATATCTAATCTGTATTGCCGATAAGGATATCCGCTGAGAATATTGCTGTAATTTTGCCAGTCCATTATTCTTCTTCCTCTACATATTTCGTCCAGTAATTAATAAGCGTTATCTGTCCGGCGTGGATGGAAGGTGTTTCTGCACATACTGTCCATATCAGTCTGTTGAGAACTTCATCTGCTGTGAAATCTTTTGCTGCTGGACCGTGGAATTCAATGATTGTATTGTGCATTGTGACGTGCTCACCATATTGGTCACTTCTGTTAATTGCGTATGCTACTAATACGCATGCTGCTAAATCTTTCATATATTATATTGTTATTTTATTATTTTTGTTGCCAGCCAAGATGTTCTTTTGCTTCCTGCTCGGATGCCCAAGCTGACCAATCATACACTTTATATCCGCCGTGAGTTATATACTGTATATTTTTTCCTTCTTTGTAGAAATGAATTTCTATAGAGATCACTTCGGCATGTTTGAACTCAATTCCATGTTGGCCTGTTTTAAGAAAATAAATGGTGTCTCCTATAGAGAACCGAGTTTCTTCATTCAATTCAATTTTCATAATTGTCTGTATAAGGTGATTCTACTGCTACCCATTTTTCGGCTTCATCGGAATACATCACCCATCCAAACTTGTCACTGTTGTAGTCATAACAACGTCCTTTGCGATAGGCGCGAATTCTCCAGGGTTTGATTATACCGAGTTCAACCATATCAAGAAACATTTTTCTTGAAGTGTCGTCTAAATCTCCTATGAACGCAGTACCCCACTCGCCATAGCTCGCAAGCGAGATTCCTTTCAGTCCCTTTGCACTGTATGAACAGTCACTGTGCATCTCAGGAGTATACCCGTGTTCCTTAACATAAGCATGGTCACTTTTGCCAGGAACAAGTTTGTAATCAATAGAGTCTCCGCTATCGAATGCTGTACGGAATGGTTCCTCAAGTAAATTTCTTCTATCCATTTATTTTGCTTTTACGTTTTCCATTAACAGAGAGGTTATGATATCAATGTTCATCATAATCTGCTCGTATACATCGATCTTCTTTTCAACGTCATCACAAGGCCAACTGTGGAGAACGACTTCATATTCGCAACGACCCCAGAATTGATTTAAAGCTTTTTGTTCAATAAATTCTTTAAACTCTTTTTCTGTTTTTGGCTTAGGTTTTGCATCTTTATACCTATTTACCAAATACGGCATTACATCGTATGACTCAAACTTGCTGTTGTTGAAGTTAAAATTGATTACGTTGAATGATTTCATTACTCTTTGTATTTTTTGTCCGGATAGTTATACTTATATTGCTGCCATACTTCTTGACTTGAAGCAAATGCCTCGTCTTCTTTTACTCGGTTCCTAGAATGGAGACACATATATTGAAGAAAAGGCTCTCCTGTAGGTGTGAACTCAATATCGTAGTTCAAAACTTGGTCCTCTACGATTTTGTATGAGTCATTGTCTTCCCAAGTTGCAACTGCAAAGAAAATTTTCTGACCCGGAAGGAGTTTCGGTTCAAATACATATTCCTTATTGTTGATGACAACGGTAATGGTATCCTTTTCGTAATTGACGTAATATCTGTGGTCACCGCCGTCAGCAAGGAAGAACTGAGTTTCAGTATCTCCTGTAACAACAAAGTCTCCGTTTTCTATATGAATGACATCATATTTCTTGATACGGTTGTCGGAACGTTTGACATGATGAAGCTGATCATTTGACAAGTCAACATCAGGCTCACCAGCAAGGAGTTTGTTCAGACCGTCTATACGCGACTCTGCATAGTCACGATAACCGAGTGGAGTAGCTGGTATCCATTTTCCATCTGGGCCTTCACAAGATTCCTCAATATTGCGTTCGTCAATATCAGGCTTCCAACTTAAACAATGGAGATTATATTCACCGTTGCCTATAAAAGCGGACTCATAAAGCTTTTTGTTTTTCTCGTTTACTAACATAATTTAACTTATAAATTTTTTGTTATATTTTCTTTCGTATTGAGCCTTCATTAAATTGAGTGTGGCTTCAAACAGAGTTATCTCTGCAAGGTCAGATTTTTCCATTAACGGAAGAATGTCCTCTACGGTACCTGCCGACCCTATAGGATTCATATCGTCTTTGCATCTAAATACAACTGCAATACCGTCATCTTTCAACCTGCAGAAAAAATCGCCATTGAAATAGAGTGTTCCTACACGGCAGTTACGTGGTTTCCAACCAGCATCTATCAATTCTTGTTCTACCATTTAATATAATAAAAGTTTTTCCTTGTTTGATAAAATCTTGTGTTGTCATTTTGTCAACTCCATATATCTAAGATGACCTTCGTATTCTTTTCGGTCAGTCCATACTTTATTAGCTGGTATAGGTTTGAATCCATTTTTCTGTATATTGTAATACAGATTAAAATAACGAGGTTTTTCTTGTTCAATTACAAGAGAATATACCTTTGCATCTTGAAGCTCATTGTTTTCGTCAAGATATACAATTTTGTCTCCTACGGAATGATGCGCAATACCAACGATTTTAATTTCACAAGCTCCCATATATTATTGTTTTATCTGTTTGTAAAAATCAGCGGAGTTTATAAGTTCGTACTTTCTGCTTCTTGGGTGGTGTTGATCCTCTAATATCCAATAGTAATCACAAAACGGCTCATTGTCTTCTACACCTATGATTTTGTATTCTCTATATATTGGAGTGTCCTCATAAAAATACAATATATCTTTTTTGTCAAGCCAAATTTTTCCAAGACATTGTTTCATTCGCTCAACAACATACTTCCAAGAAGATGAATTGTCTTTGTGTTGTTCAGCTTCTTCTACATTATAAAATTGCCATACGTTTCCTTTGCCGTATATTCCGTTTTGTATAGTGTGTTCCATATTATTGTATTCCAGATTTTGGAGAAGTCTCCTTCTCATATATAACAACAACATGATTCCATTTTCCATTGTCCAGGTACGGGTAAGAAATCTTGATCCGCCAGCCGGAATTTATCATATCATTGATATCTCGCTGCGTCTTTGAGATGTCTTGCCAATCGGAATACGAGTAATCTACAAACATTTGATCTGTCATACTGTTAATAATATTTGATTATTTTTTGTCTTTATTATTAAAAGTTTAATATTGATACATCAGGAACTACTTCAAAAACTATCTTTGTTATAATAGTGTCTTTTTTGTTTCCCAACATAGGAAGTCTCCAGATGGTGTCCTTCATCCACAGTTCGGTTATTTTGACAGTGGAGTCTTTCAATACAGCCATCCAATTTTTGTCTGTCAGATACAAATTTATTTGGTCTATAACAGCATCTTTTTTAAGCACAGTATCAGGCAAAGAATATACGCTGTGCTCATTGTTTATGCTTACCAATATTGGATTGTTTTCAGCAATATTGTAATCTTTTTCGTATATTTTTTCTGCTTTAATGTTCTTGTATTCGTCTTCCATATTAATATTCGTCGTACCACTCAGGGCATGCTTTTTTAGGGTCAGCATATTCATCTTTCATATTCAACCATTTTTGCACCTCTGGATTGTTTGTTTTCCAGCAAGGTTCAGTTGCTTCGTAATAAATACAAGAGACACAGTTGTCTTCAATTCGGTTTTTCAATGCTTGCAAACGTTCAAGCTCTTTCCAATCATTTTCGGTCATTATATTGTAAACTAATTTATATTCCTAACTCTGAACGTGTCATATTGACAAGAGCCTGCTCGTTTTCAGAACAGTGTCCATTATACATAAGTACCATAATCTTTGCAACCCAGTTATTAAAAAATTTGTCTGTAAACAAACTATATTCTGTATCGCTATTTGTAAGATACCAAGCTCTGAATTGGTTGAAGTTATCAAACGCTTCTTCAACTAATGCTATTGCCGTATCTACCATTTTATTCTCTGCAAACCAATATGCTTGTTTGAGCAACTCGTGCTCTTTGTCGTAATCTATCATTGCTTTTCCGGTTTTGTTCTTATGATAATTTCTTCATTGTTGTTTGCAGTTACACAATCAACATCGTAGAATTTATCTTCTACCTGTATTTTTACTTGTCCGTAATATGCGGACCAACCTTCAAAATGCTTAAGTGATTTGATTAAATCTGAAGTTTCCATATCAGTAATATATTGGATAACTTGGTTGTGTCATTTTCGGACGCCCGGGTGTTACCCATTTTTTGATTCCTTCGTCCAAATATAAAACAATTTCGTGGTTCTCTAAATCAGCACCACTTATATCGTAAAGTTTTCCGTTGTATTTTACTTTGACCGAATAACGAGATTCTGCAACAGGATCAGATACACCGCAACAAATTTTGCGAAATTGTTCTTTTAATCTACGTAAGTTCATTGTATAGATGGTTCTTTTCTAGTTTCACGTTCATACAATACGTACATCTTAGGATATACACTGGTGTATTGACCGTAATCTGGTGTCACCGTCATTTGTTTTATTTGCCAACCTCTAGATACGTTATCATTCATATCATTTTTTGCTTTCAACTGTCCTTCGTAAGTTGACATATCGTACATTTCTACATACTGTTCAATCATATTATGCTTGGACTTTTATGTTGATTTGCTTCTCCTTTTTCTCGTTCGTATATTACGAGTGTATAATTGTCGTAATAATTGTTGCTCATGAATTTGACTTTCCACCCTCGTTTGATATGGTCCTCTATAGAATTTTTCATATCAAAGAAACGAGAATATGTATCAGGATGATAATATTCAAGATGCTGTTCTGCCATGTTTCACTATATTGTGAGCAATGGTTTGCTCGTCAATAATCATCGTTGATATACGTTCCTCCATATCAGCAATGACTTCCTCTTTGGTTTCACCTGAGGAGGCAAGGTAATACCATTCGTGTTTGTTATGCACATAAGCAGGGAGTGTCATTTTGTCCTCTGGTTCGTACATTACAAACCACCAATTCGGAAAGATTTCGTCATCTGGCGCTGCCTGCATTATATCGCGTACAAAAACTCGTTCGCCTATTGTTATTTTTTCTGGTAAATTTTCCATATCAATCAAGATGGTGTCTGTATGTTTTTGCAATCAGATTTACCGTTGCATTGTCGCAATAACCGCTGAACCATCCAAGGTTGTTTTCGGCAATACGAATGCCTTCTTCTGTGGAAAGGTTGTTGTCCCGAGCGCAAGCGTGTGCATAAGCCTCAAAGAAAGCTTCCTGCTCAGCGTAGGTTCCGTTTTTTGCAAGTTCAAGAGCTATGTCAAAAACCTCTCCTATAGTTTGTAAATATTTTCCTTTGTAGACCATAATATTATATTATTGAATTTACATTTGTTTTTTGTCCAGTATCTCGATTGTTTCTACATACAACGGATAGACTGCTTTGCCTGATAAGAAATGAATTCCACCAAAGGCGTCAATAGACACTATAGTGGAAGTGATTTCACGAATACAAGATTGGCGGTCGTCTATATAGCGAACTTTCACTCGATGATTGACGAGCGGAGCAAGACGCTTATGACAGAACGACTGAATTTCTTTTTTGAGGGAGATGGCTTCAACCATCGGATACATATTGTCTGTGTTTTCCATATTAGAGGATTTCAATGTTAATCATGTCTTCAATGTCAACCATCGCATAACGGCCTTCACCGCGGAGATGTTCGTGTTCGGTTTCCCATTCAACGTGGTCAAGTTGAATCCAACCTCGGTCAACATATATAAGTTCACCTGTAAGAATTCCAATCTGTTCACGATCTTCGGTTTTTGTAATACGAAGTTTCTTTCCAATATACGGATTGAGAATTGACTCAACAGGAACGCAGCGAAGAGAATTCTTTGCATTAAAAACATCAATCTCTGCTTTTCGGAGAGTAGCTACTTTTGAAAGTATGTTTTTTATTGTTGCCATTGTTTAATTGTTAGAGTCTGCGATTGCTGCGGTAAGAATATCTCTTACAGTGGTGGCGACCTCATTGGAAGTCTTGAAGGCAAATTCATTGAACTTGCTGTTGAGCTTGTCGTGATACCTCTCGAAAACTTCAGCGGGCATATCATCAACAAAACTGCCAAAAGGATCAAGAATCTCCTCAATGGCAAGAAGAGCCTCCCTTACCTTCCGATACTTGAATTGCGCGACGGGGTTCATAGAGAACTGAGCCATATTGGCTTTGTACTGCTCGTCCATAGAGAGGAGAGCTTTAGAAATGGAAATTGTGATGTCTTTCATTGTTGTGTTGTTTTAATTGTTAAACCCAGAGATAACCGAACTTACCCTTGGTGTCAGCTGAATAGAATTCAGCATTGCGGCCGTTGAGACCGTACTCTTTGAAGCAGATGGTACCTGTACCTGTTTCACGGTACCAGTCGGCACATCCCCAAAGACCCTTGCAAGCATCAAGCAAAGTCTTGAAGCAGGCAGTCATGCGTGAGCGTCGCTCATCAATAGAATTCTCGATGTACCAAATGCCGTCAATCTTCTCGAAGGCGGCAATGGCGTCAATCTTGTGCAGCTCAGCATAAAGCTTTTCAGGAGTTGAAACATCAACTTTGCCATAAAGGCGGTTATAATCTTTACCCATTGTTTGTTGTTTTTATTGGTTGCTATTGTCGTTATCTCCACAAGCAGTTGCCAACAATGTAGAAACTGTCAGAGCAATTTCTTTTGCCGTTTCCAGAGTGTATTGGTCGAACTCGGAATTTAAACGACCGCGAAATTCGCGATAGATAGCATTTGGCATCTTATCCTGCAGATTTTCAAGATCAAGTGTGTCGCTGATGTTGTCAATTATATTGCGAATTATGCGGGCTTTGAAGCGTTCGGCTGAACCTATTTCGCAAGCACGATATTGTTCATCGAGTTGCTGTGCCATTTCAGAAAGTTTTGTAGTGATATCCATATTGTTTTTGTTACAGTACAAATATACAAAATAATTTTAAATTAACTGTTAAAAATTTTTCTTTTAACATTTTTTAACAAGTACTGTAACCATAACCATAAATTCGGTATTCTACTTTTTCAAGAGGTTCATACTCTACCAGAGTTACCGGGTCAAAACGATATCCATACTGAGGATCAGCATCAACACCAATAGCTTGACGAGTAGCACATTCATCAAGCATATAAACAAGGCCGTCTCCGTATTTGTTGTATTTGTTTTGCAACTCTTCAATAAGTTCAGAAAGTTTCATCTTTTTATAATGTTTACAATTTCGTTTTTCAATATCTTTTTAATATTTGTTTTGCCGAGTATACTTTCAGGATTTGAATATTCAATTTCTAGAGCCGTTTCTGTTTCGTTTAATATATTTCCTAACAAGCAGTGGAAATGATCTCCAGATTGCTTCCAGACAACTCTAACGGTATCTCCTATATTAAAATTGTCCATTACTTTACACGATGACTCATACAAGCAGGAAGTGTACCGTCTTGTACTTCAACAATCCAACCAAATTCAATAGGAATGTCTTTGCCGCAATCGTTTACAACAAGTATACTATGGAGAGCAGATATCACAGTACCGTTTGCATACTTGAGAGGATGTCGGCTGTCCTTGCAATAATCAGAACCATCGTCGTAACCAACAAGAATATGGTCACCCGGGAGGTAATATTCAACTCTTACACTACAGTAGTTGTTTTTGTCGAATTCCTGTATGTAGGCAGGATATGCATTTTCTAAATTCATACTTTTTTGATTGTTGAAATACGGTCAGAAAAAATAAGGACAAAATCGCTAGACTGATCCAAACAATAGACAGGTTGAGGACCCGGGTCAATGAGAAAAGACTTTTCGGTGAGGGAGATAATTTCGCCTTTCGTGTCATAGTATAACCCGTCGTCGTCCTGCCATTCAATTCGGACACGGTCTCCGATCTTGTACTGTTCGTATTTTTTGTTCTTTTTCATTTGTTAGCAATCACTTGGATGAGGAATCTCAACGAGGTTCATTCTCATTAGAATGTAGATTTCTACAGCTCCCCGGGTTGTACTGTTTGTACTCATTTTTTCAACGGTTTCTTCAGATAGTGCTTCCGTTGCGCGGAGAAATTCATTCAATACCGGCTCAGGATAATCAAGAAACGGTTTGAGATCATCGGAAGTCAACTTTTCAGGAGAGCCCTTTTCTTGAATGTTGATGAAGGCATCCAAAATCTTGACAAAGTCTGCATGCTTATACTTTACTTCCATACTGGTGTTGTTTAATATTCAACTTCTATTGACTCATCGGTTTCGGTGTCGAGAATCCAGTGGTTCTCGAGGTTGTCCCACTCATCAGAAGTCAACTCATCATCGTAGTCGCATGCAATCTGCTTAGCTTCCTCAAGGTCATTAGAACCTGCGACCTCAATTCCCATCTGACCCCTCATAACGAGGTAACGAAATTTCTCTTCTTCCATATTGTTTGTTGTTTAATTATTAATATTTGGCTTTAAGATGGATGGATCCAACCTCCACTTCAATTTCTTTATACAGTTTTTCGCGGGCCTCCTTCTCAGTTTTGGCCAGCACGGTCTTGACAGTGTTAGTAACAGCAACAGTGCCGCAACCGCGGACGTTCAATGACACGTCAAATTGATAAATGTTCTGTCCTTCCATATTAGTATTCCTTTTTGTTTACAATACAAATATACAAATTATTTTTGAATTAAATGTTAAAATTTTTCTTTTTAACAATTTTTAACAAAAAAAGCAGTTCATTTCTGAACTGCTGCGGTATACACTAGTTTACCAAACGTCAATATAATTTAGCCATTTTCTTAAGATGTTCTGCTGCTGCTTTGATTGATTTTTGGATTTCTGCGTCGGTATATCCAGAAGCATCCATATATTTGCTATTAGGTATCAAAATATTTGTTTCAGCGCATATATTGCAAGGAACACCATTGTTTTCTGAAGTTGTCCAAAGTACAATATAGAATTCGTCTCCGTTTGAAGTTCTGTTTATATAGTCATTGCGTTCAAGTTCATCAAGTGAAGTGGAATGCTGTCACATATTGGCGACAAGGTTTCCACCTATTTCGTCAAATTTGATACCAAAATTTTTCTGTTTGTCTTTGCGCATATCAGATATTATATCCAATACGTGATGAACAAATTTAACTGTGTTTGTTTTATTGAATACTGCTTCATTTACGAAGTCTTCAAATTTCTGTATCATTTAACTGTATTATTTTTTGTAGGCATCTTTGATAGAGACATCCAACTTGCTGTCTTTATAAGGATAACCGCCAGTATAAGCCATTACAATGTCCATAATGGTGTTTACATACTTGGTGATTTTGTTTGCAATATTGGTTTCATCTTTGCCTTTGCATTTGCGGAAATAAGGAACGCCGCACTCTTTGCCAAGGTTCTCTGCGGAACGCATTGCCATATACTTGTGATCGTGCTCTTTGTCGTAAGGACTGAGCCAAATCATAAAGTGGCTGTGATGAGCTTCAAGAGAATCTGAACCGAAGAAATAACGGAAGATAAACATAGGAGCATTTTCCTGAAGACCGTTAGGATAATCCTTCGGCTGAATATAACCAATTCTAATTTGAGCTTCTTTGACGAGGAAGTCTCCTTTTGTAACAGTGACAAAAACGGGCTTGATGTCAAGACCTTTGAGAATAGCTTCTTGACATTTGTCCGTATCAAACTCTTCGTATTGAGCAGCCTCGTTCAAATATTCGTCGTATTTCTTAACCATTTAATTCAATTATTGTTTATTGTATTTATTATTTCAATGTTGCCATATACAAGTTTGAGAGCTTCTATCTTTATTAAAGGGTTTGACGTAATTGTTTCATACGTTGTTCCGTCTGGCGTTCGGTATACTATTTTATACATTTAATATTGTTCTTTAATTATTTTCAATACTTCAGCTTTCATTCTAGCTCTACGGCGGCGGGTGCCGACTTTGCGTTCACCTTTACGACGGTCAGACTCTAAATGACGTTCTTTCCAATCACGGCACTGCCATACAAGCATATCTTTGCTCTTTGTTCGTACAAAATCTTTATATAAGCTCATGTTGTTTGCTTTTAATTAATGAACATCTCTTGTTTTGCAATCAATATTGAGAGTCTTCTCTTCAAGATTGAGCCAAAAGTCGTCACCGTCCATATTGGTCCAATCAAAGTCCTCAACTGTCATTGTGAACGAATTTTCAGCGCGCCCAGTGCAAACTTCGCGGACGTGGACTTCAAAGTCGCCAGCGTTGTAATGGTTGCGGAGATTAGTCAGTGTTTCAATATATTGGTCAAGTGTCATATTTCTCTGTTTTTGATTTGTTAAATGTACTGCTCAACATGCTTGCGAAGCATTTCGCGGTCAATCGGCTTGTCCGAATGGAGGCAAGGAATATTGCCATAAAAGGTTGCGGTCTTGTCGCCAATTATAATTGCGGTGACGGAGAAATCTCCAACTCGGACGGACTTGTAGGTGCGCTTTGCGATGGTCTTACTGTTTGCCATAATTTGTTGTTTTTTGTTTTTTGTTACAGTACAAATATACAAAATATTTTTAATCTAATTGTTAAAATTTTTATTTTTAACAATTTTTAACATTAAAAAAGCCGGAGGTTTCTCCGGCTCTGTATTGTTGTATTTTGTCTATCAATCAACTTCGTATATAAAGAATTCGCCATCGTGACCAATAAAAACTGGATCTTTGTGATTTGGTTTTTCAATCCATACTCCGTTCATATCTGCATCAACAGTAAGTATTTGATAACGTCTTCCAATTTTGTATTTGAATACAAGTTCGTCGTTATTTGCAAAGATTTCAATATATGTACTTCCATCTTCTTTTACTATTGTATATACAAAATCATCAAATACAGTGTAAGCAACAATTTCTTTACTGTAAGTTGTATTTACATATTGACGAACAATTACGATGTCCTGAGTTGGATACAAATAACAATAACTCCACCAACCGTACCAATAATAACCTGGTGTCCATATAACAGGAACATAACGTATAGGACGAATGTGTACAGGATGATGGTGATGAGGTGGGATACAATAATGATGTGGTCTATATGCTACACCATGATGGTGAATTGGATGATGAGGTGGATTGTTATGATGAGGCGTTGCTATAGGATGAGAATTATGAGGACGACCGGAATTTGTACGAATACCATTGGATAACGGCCTAGTGTTTGCTCTAGCAGGTTCAGTTCTTGCTCTTGTATAATTATTTGAACTTGTTGTAGAACGTTGTCTTACGGTTGTTGAATTGCTTCTTGTTGGTGATGAAGTTCTGCTGCTGTACGTTACAGTTGAACGAGGGGTAGAACTTCTACTTACAGAGGTTCTGCTTGTTGATACTGGCGAACGAGTAGGTGAACTACTTGATCTTGAACTTCCTCCGCCACGTTGGGCATATACAGGAAACATCAGCATCAAAGCAACTAATATACAAAATATCTTTTTCATAATATAGTTGTTTATTTTATTTATTAAAAAAAAGCGGTCTATGACCGCTGTAGAAAAAAGGAATATATTATTGAATACAAGGAGTTTGTGATGTTTTTTCAAACACGACAGCATACGTCGGTGCAGCACCATTTTCTTTTGCTCCAGCCCCAGCAAGATGTGATATCCTCCACCCATTTTTGAGCATTTCATTTACGCACTTTGACATCTCGTTTCTTTCGCTAGCATCACTTACTCTGTATATTTCAAATTGTTGTTCATTCATGATTGTCAAGTATTTCGTCATACATTCTGGAATAATAAACACCGTTAATGCATATCCAGTCTCTAAAAGATGGATCACCTGCGAACATTTTCACCTCACCTTTGTCGTTTGCAAATATAACACGGCTTCGTTCAATTTTTGTTTTGACGACATCCCACAAAATTTCGTCGTCCCAACTGCTTGCTCTTGCTGCGGGTACAAATATATCATTGAAAAATATATTGCTGTCAGAACGGTTTCCATTAGACACAATATTGTGGAAGGTTCCATTGTGTGCAAAATAAATTCCGCAACCTTTGTCGTAAAACGGTTGAATGTTGTCGACTGATACACTGCCGACTGAGGCTGCTCTAAAATGAATTATGCATGCATTGTCTATATTACGATATCCCAGCACATGGAGGATATAATCGTAATTGAATGTTTTGTGGTGCCACGGTTTTTTGCCAAACTCAACATAACCCATACCGTCATGATTATGCTCATATATAGTATCAAGTATATCTTCTGTAGGATTCTTTACACCTGCTGGAATATAAATTATACAACACATATTATTGAATGCTTGGAGTTATTGACTCGTCTTTTTCAAAAATAAAAATCAAATCAGTATAGTTGCGATTAGGACCGCGAACTATAGGATACGATATCTTGACAGTCCAACCATCAGATAACAGTTTTTTAATTTGTTCATTTGCACTGTTTGCTTGTTCGGCTGCAGTATATTGAAAATACTTAAATAATTGTTTTTTCATTGTATTCTCGGATTGTTTGCGTATTTAGGTTCGTCATAATGTTTCTCGTATATAACCCACAATTCTTGTCTGTCTTGCATACGTAGCATTGTAACAACAAACCAATTATCTTCAATGTGTCTATGAATATCTCGTTCAGCAGATTCCCAATGAAAGTCATATACAACTCTATATTTTTTGAATTGTTGTTCTGCTTTCATGCTAAAATATTTGTAAGTACATATTCAAGTTCATGTTTGAGAGCTCTTACTTTGTGCATCATTTCTTTTGCCCAAGTATTTTCTCCGTTACACTTGACAAGCATCTCTTCAAACTTTTTCAATTCGTCATTGTAAAACGTAATTCGTTTGTTTATGAATTGCTCTACTTCGTCAAGTCTTACATAAGTAACGGTTTCGTTCATATGAACTTGTTTTGTTGTCTTTTCCATATAATTACATTTTTTCAAGAACAACTGCGACAGTAGTATACATTGAACGATTGTTAGTATACTCTGACTGAGCAATTCTAACGTTTACAACGTTCCAACCGTTTGCAAGTTCTTTATTGACATCGTCTTCGATACTACTTACGCCGTAATTGCTGTCGGCCCTTTGAAGAATAAATTTTTGCATAATTAAAATTGATACTTTGGTAAATCGTATTCGTTAAAATAACGGAAGGCCTCATCTTCATTGTAAAATGCTCTAAACTCTGGAATATTAAAATAAAGTTCAGTCCAATACCAGATCTCTATTCCATTTTTGGTAAAGTGCACCTCAACTCGTTTAACTTTATCTTCAACTACACGAGGCACAATATCTGAAGGAGGATTGTCTCCTGTTACTGTTTCATAATAATGGTATATGGTTTCACCAACACCAAATTTTGTTTCAATATTGTATTTCATAGCATTACAAAACAAGTGTCATCAATATAATTAACAACTTCATCAGCAAAATCATCTCGTTTAATCCCTTTTTTGGCGAGGTCATTTTGCAGTTGAAGAAATGAATCCATTACAAATTTTCCTTGGTGTTGACTCCATCTATGAAGATACCATTCTTGGCGATTTCTATAAATGCTAGCAATTTCGTCAAGAATATCATTCAACTCAGGGGACTTTACACCTTCGTTATGAATGCGATGAATTAACTTTCTGATTTCATTTTCAATGTCTACCATTCGCTCCAAAATAAACGGGGTTGATATAATCTTGCTTCATCTATACAGTGCTGAATACGGATAGTCTTGCCTTTGTCAGGACGAACATCGTGGAAAAGCAAATACTCTGCATGCACTGTATCTTCACTTGCAAAAATGCCAAGATACATTTTGCCTTCTTTTCGTTTCGTTTCTGTATCAGTACGAATAAGAATATTTGTTTCAGGATCGTAGGCAGGACATCTCCACGTTTCAGTGCGATAAGTTTTCTTTCCTTTTTTCTGCACAAAATTGTAAATAACAAGGAACTGATCTTCATCGATTCGTTCACCACGATAAATGCGGTCAATAAGTTTAAGAACTTTTTCGTTTTCTACAAACTTTTCAATTTGCTTTTCTGAAGCCATTTTAATTATTAAAAATGTTAATATTTTTGTTTAATAATCTTCAATACATCTTTTGAGTTCAAGAACATCTCCGTTTACGTAAACATGAAGTTGCTTTTCAACTCCTCCCATACCCGTAAACATTAGTATGAATGAACCGTCAGAGAAAATTCTCATCGTTACACCCATATAATAATAGGCATCAAATTCCTTAGGCATAATTTTAATACCGCAAGGATGTTCGTTGTCCTCAGGACCCGTTTCAACCCAATACTCAGAATGTTTGATTTTCTTGCCGCGAGAAAGAATGATAGAATATATTGTTTCGTACTTTTCATAATTGAGGACTTCTCCTCTGTACATTTTGTCAATAAGTTCTAATGTATTAAGTTTGTCCATTTAAAACTCTTTTGAGAGGTTTTTCCAAAACTTTTGAGTAAAATTGACTTTTACATTTTCGTAGCCATACAAGCCAAGACGAGGGTCAGAATAGTTAATGGCAGATATGATATCTGTGAGCTGCATCGGTTTTGTATTGTCTTTTCCCATAACATTGACAAGAAGCATTCTTTTGTCTCCTTGCTTGCGGAATACAAGTTGTTTTATTGCATGAGGAGAATACATTTCTTTGTATGTAGTAGGATCAAGAACCCAACCTTCAGACTCAATATACTGCTTGTATTTTTCGTAAGATACGTATTTCATAATGCCGTTTATTTTATTTATAGCGTGTGGAATTTTTCTCTTCCAGTACGAGGAGTTACACTTTCGGCAGGAGTATCAGGCTCATGACCAACAATAACTCCGTACTTGTCCCAGTCAACGTTTACCCATACATGCTTCCAAGCAATACTCTCTTCCTGCTCTTTTGCAAGAGAAATAAGCTTTTTTGCAAGACCAATAAATGAATTACGAATGCATAAAATACGATTGAGTTTTAGTTTGCAGTTTTTGATTTCGCGTTCCGTCATACGGAGAACATTCAAATTGATAATGCCCTCCTTGGTGTATTTGTTTTTTGGATCACGTGCCTCCTGGATTTGGTTGACACAACTGATGAGCCAACGGCGGCGAGTAACAAGCTCTTTGTAATACTGAGCATAAAAATCGCGGAGGTGACAAATTTCCTCAATGCTTAAACAGCCGCGAAGACGTAGCTCAGAATCAGGCTCGTAATGTTTGAAACGTTTGAAGTCGTTAAATTCTCCAGTCATATTTTTATTTTTAGTCGTCAAACCATTTCATATAGTTGGACAAAGAATTGCGATAAGCAACTGTATCGTGAAGCAGTCCAATAATAGCAACTTGTTCAGCTTTTGGCAGAGTTGCAAAACCACTGTCAATATGTCCATCATAAACAAGGCTGTGGATAAAGTCAACAGACTCTTGTGCCTTTGTTAATTCATGCTGAATTTGTCCTTTGCTAATGTACATTGTTTGAATTTTTAAATGTTACTGAATACGCCCATACCCCAAATGAGAAGAACGTTGATAATCACAGCAACAAGCGTAAGGCCGAAGCTGAAATTGTCATTACGCGGCTGACCGTTCTTTGCAAGATTGATGCCGAGGCCAAGAGCCTGAACGAACAGAAATACGATAAGACAGAAAAGTTTCATTTTTGTTTGTATTTAATTATTGTTTATTGTTAATTAGCGAAGTTCACCGTCCAATACCTTAGTCAGACGCTGCAGATTGTACAAGAGGTTGTACCCATCGGGACAGAATTGCTGACGACCGTAAGCATAAACTATGTTGCGGTCAAAGTCCCACTTGATAGAAAGCTGGACATTAGGATAAGCGGTGGCGAAACGGTTAACCATAGCCTCAAAGAGCTGGTTGTCGGTCATGTCTTGAATTTGTGTCATGTTGATTAGTTTTATTGTTACAATGCAAATATAAAAAATTTTTTCAATTTAATTGTTAAAATTTTCGGCTTTAACAATTTTTAACATTTATATAATGCAATATCTTTTATCCTGTCGAGAGGAATAGAACGATCCCCACCATTATTAAGGTCAATTATAAGATTTCCGGCGCGGGCTTCTCTAACTGTACCTTTAACGATTTCAGCTGCAGTATACTCTTCGTCTGTATAAGCTTTCAATTCGACACGGCAACCTTGATAAGCAAGAAATTCATAGGCCGCAAATGAAGCAAGGTGATTGAGCTTTTCTTTTAGTTTGAGGCGCATGCTGCGAATGTCGATTGCTGTTTGCAAAATCACTTTGCGATTTTCAAATTCTAATGTATCCATTATTATTTTTTATGTTTATATTCTCTTTTAGGATCGGTGAAATTTTTCCAAAACAATTCCTCTGTCATAATAACAAGAGTATCGTCGTTCGGTCCCATAACTCCAACTTGCCCGGGCGCAAGTGGATAATAATCATAATGCACAGACTGTTGAAATATGTCATAGCAGTCTTCTGTACATTTACAATCTCTGTATTTTTGAATTATAGGCATTACGCTAAAAAACTTGTTACTTCAATATTTAATTTTGCAACCACAACGTATGCATTGGGAGCATCGCGTCGAACAATCTCAAGATAATTTTTTGCACTGTCTTGGTCAATGAACAAATCAGCTTTCATTACTTCATTATACCAATTGTACAACGTTCCAGTAAATGAATCGTGCCAAAAATATTTTTTATGGTCAGGATCGTAGATGACGTATCGACGGTCGTATTGTTTGTCTGCCATATTGTTTTGCTAAATAATAATATAAACATCATGATAGTAGCTCCAATAACAATGATGCCACATCCGAGCCAAAATCTATAATCTCGTTTTTCCCAAATGTCTCTCATTACTGGATAAAATGCGGGCACCAATGTGCGTCGTTTTCAGAAACGCTGGTTACTGGATAAAACTTTTGATTGACTTTGTCAGCTGCCGAAGCAGAAGATCCAGCAACGACAAAAATGTTAACTCCGTTGATATTGAATTTGTAGAGATTTGACATATTATTAAAAAATTAAACGGTTTGCAATTTCACAATGAGTATACTTATTGACTAATCGAGCCTCTTCCTTCTTGAATCCTGCTCCGTGTGCGGAATAATTTTTTGTGTCAACCAAAATTTGATGAGCAACTTCATGACACAATGCCCAGGCAGCACCGCAGCAAATTCGACCGAGGTCAACTTCAATATGAAGAGGAGTCTTTTTACCAGTACGGCGGTCAGTCATAAAGACCAGACAAGCACCGCCCTTGCCAACTCTCTTGTACTTGATAGGGAGTTTTTTGATACCTTCCTGCTTGCAGATGAAGGCATATAATTCGCGAAGTGTTTTCTGATCTTTTTCCATTTTAGTAGAGTTGAATGTCAATGATACGCATCGGACGAATGTTCTGATATACGCCGCGTGTGTGATCACTTATATGAAGGAAGCCATTGCGGCTGAATCCCTCAAAAGTTCCGACAAATTCCTGAGTAGGATGACCGTATTTGATTGCGTAGCCATCGGTGGTGTAATATGTCACTTTTACAGTTTTTCCGATTATTGGAGTAAGTTCCTTCTCAACTTCCTTCTTGAGAATTACAAGACGGTTGTTAAGCTGCTCCTCTTTACTGCGGCAATCTTTCGCGATGTCAGTGATTGATGTGATATTCATATTGTTTCCTTTTTGTTACAGTACAAATATACAAAAAATTCTCAATTTAATTGTTAAAACTGTTGTTAAAAAATGTTAAAACAATAAATTGAGCAAGTCTCCTGCGTTCATGCCGATAGTCAGGCACAAACACAATATTGTTACCATAAACCAGAATAGCTCCCATTTTGTTATCTTTTTGTTGCCAATGGAATTAACAACAAAATAGATTAAGTATACTAGAACGGCAAAAGAGCAAACGATAGATACAATTAAAGTTCTCATATTATTTTTGTTTTTTACGTCCGTAAGGATAATAACCGATTGAGTCAAGATATAAGTCAACAGATTTTCTGCTGATATTTGCACTGTGTTCTACACCGCCTTTGGTTTTGTATTTTTGAACTGTTTGGCATCCAGGGTGTACGATAATTTCACCATAATAATCGCTGTCCCATATAGGGTCTTCGATTCTTTTAGATAGTGATTTGCGGAAAGCTAGCAGCCGTTTGATATTAGTTCCAAAGAACTTTTCAAAATATGCTTTCTCGTAATCGTTAAGTTTTTGTTTGTAATAACTCATGTTGTTTAGATGTTTCGTCCTTCTTCGCGATGATAAACGTGAACCGAAATACGATGGCAGAGGTCTTTCATTCTGTCAGAGTTTTCGATTTCAAGAAGTTTCTTCTCGAGATTGCCAGTATAATAATCCCAGTAGTCGCGACTATCGTACCATTCATAGCAAGCATTGCGAATTGGTTCTGCAAGTTCAGGTTCAATCTCGTGATCGTTCAACAGCGCAAGAAGAGATAATCCCATAATGTTGGCATCGTTGCCATAACGAGCACGAAGTTTGTCATGATACTCGTCGTAAGTAAGATTAGTTGAGATGATTTTGTCCATAATATTATTGTTTTAATTACGATACAAAAATACAAAATAAATTTGAATTAAATGTTAATTTTTTTGTTAAACTTTGTTAAATGAACATTATTTTATATTGAATAAATAATTAAAATAATATATTAGAATGGCTGTTGATACTGGAGCATTTAATGCTGCAAAGATTGGATATATTGAGCAAATGAATTCACTTATTGATTTACTTCAAGAAGGAATGCATCTTGCTTTTATAAAAGGAGGAAAAAAATATGCAATTAGAATTGACGAAATAACAATAGATCGTATTACTCCAGATATAACCATAAAAGCTTCAGGAGTTGTTTGGGAAGGAGGAATTTTTTCTATAGATGGTGTTGATGCTGGAGATGGAAAATCTGCAGGCGGATATGATGCAGGTGTATCAATAGTTTGTACGGATAATTCATCTTATTGGCAAGATGAAATGAATGCGACAAATTATATCGCAGTTTATAGTAGAGAATATCCTTTAGAATTAAAAGGATTGATACAAGCCGGTACAGCATCGTTTGCAGATGATATGTGGGAAGTTATAGAAATAGGTGAAACATATTTTTATACAACATTGTCGCATATAAGTAAAGCTATGACTGAAGGATATTTTGTTCTAAATTATAATATGTAAAATAAGTAAATATTATGCCAAGTGCACCAGGATATTGTTTATCACAGTTAACTAACATGCTTAATAAAATTGATTCTCTTATTTTGAGAATACAGCAACTGCAAAATGAAAAAAAAGCAATTTATATTGTAAGAAAAGGAAAATCTACAACTGTTTCCAAACCTGTAGAATTTTGGTTTTTGGCTCCCGATACAGTATCTGTGATTTATAATACAGATACACAAAGAGGTGTAGAAGTTACAATAACAGGAGCTGGCATTCACGGAGAATATCAAGGTGAACAGTACCGTCATCCAATATGGGCAGGAGAATATTGGGTAGATGAAGGAGACTATCAGCATGCTGCGTCTGAGTGGGCATCTGCATATTTTTTGGAAATGGGTACGCATACAATTAACATGTCTGGTGGTCCTGGACATCCATTAGTTGCTACAAATATAGTAGGTATGAGTACTACAAAATTTGAAGATGATGCATATGAAATGTTAGAAAGAGATGCAGATCCCACAGACAAAGATATATTAACAGGATCCGTTAGAGCAGCCGGATATCGCGGACTTAGAGATATAGCAGATTTTATAGAAACTTAAAATATATTATATTATATAAATGGAAGATAATGTATACGATTTATATGAAAGTGTAAAAGTCGCTGTAAGCGATTTTATGGAAAGTCTTTCTTTAATGCACACAATATTTACTAATGAGCATCCTACTATTTATGTAGCATCTAAAGACTTGAAACAATATTGGTTTTTGCAGGTTGAAGAAAGTACATTGATATCAGATTCTTTTAATAATGCTTATGCAGTATCTGTAAAAGGCAGAGGAGTAAGAGTATATTTAAGTAGCCCAGTGTCTCCTAGTCAAATTATGAATGATACAACACATTTAACAGGATCTAATAAACCTAGTAGTTATGGAGATATTGCTAATAGTTGTTTTGCAAATACTTTGATAAGATATGAAGTATTTGGACATATAAGTGCAAGCATAACTCCTTCAAGAATTTCTATAAGTGATGTAATAAGAAATGCAACAAGTGCAGATCTTGATGACTATCTTATTGACATAATAGATAATCCGGGATTTGTCGGAAACTTTGCAAAATATGCTTCATGGCTATTAAATGGAACATCTATGTCTCCAACAGCTTAAAATAATTTAATAAAATGGCAATAACAGCAGGAAATATAACTACTTATAATACAGCAAAAGGTAATCTTGCAACAGCAATGAATAACATTGCTTCTAATTTGATAGCAGGAGATACCATTGCATTTTATAATAAAAAAGATAGTATGTTTTATTTTATAAGAGTTGCATCTACTCCAACATTGGCAGGAAATGATGTTTCTTTTACAGCATTTGGTGCACGTTTTAGTTTAGACAATCCTTCTATAACAATGAATCATATTATTCAGGCTACTAATTCGCCATGTCCTGGCGGAAATACGTTAATCGGAAACGGAAAAATAAGTTCAGCATGGCCAACATATCTTACAGGAGTTAAAATTAAATATTGTGAGGTTTATATGAAAAATCAGCCTTTTTCTATTTCTGATGTGTTTCAAAACTCAACAGTTGCTCAAAGTGATGATATTGAGCAAATTGTTGTTCTTGGACAAACTCCTCCTTTACCAGCAGGTTCTTCAGATAAAAATTATTTCTTAAATGAAGCCATTGACTCCACATTATCTGAAACAAATGGTATCATGCGTCATTTGGTATATAATTTTAAAGATATGGTAAATTAAAATAATTTATAAACATGGCAAGTTCAGCATCAACCGAAAATACTAAAATTAATACATACGTCAGTGCATATTCTACATTTAAAAATAATAGAAACAGTTTACTTACCACGATTCATGGATACAAAGGAGATACAAACAATGCTCTTATACTTGAGAGTATAAGTGGAAAAGAATATTGGATTATTTTTATAAAGCAAGATACTCTTAAATCTGACGGAGCACAATATTATGATATAGATATAAAAGGAACAGGATTACACATTATATTCGATTCTGCAATAACAACACAAACTATAGTTTCCGCGTGTTCATCTTCTCCTGCTGCAAGTAGTTTAGTAAATAAAATTGTAAAATTAGAATTTTATGGTTTAAGTAATTATATGTCAATAGAAAGCGTTATTCAAAAAGGAACACTTGATGAAACAGATGATATATCTGACATATCAGTTTTTACAAAAACGCAGTTTGATAATTTGTGTATGGGAATGGCTTTTAATTGTACAATGCCTTTAACATAATTAAAATAAACAAAAACAATGTCAATATCAAATTATAGCAATTATAAATCTTCATTAACTGCAATGGAGACTAAAAAAAGTAATGCTGCACAAGGAGGACTTACTAAGTCTGGTGATCAGTTTGGAATGTGCATAGTAGATGCTGAAAGTAAAAATATTTGGTTTATTGAAGTAATTAAAGTTGTTGAAACAAATGGAGATGTAAATTATTCAGGTCCATGTATACATCTTTATTTTGAAAAGCCAGGAGGCATTGATGCTACATCTGTTGTATCGGATATGCAGGCGTGGGATGGACAACCAAATACACTATACAGCAGATGCCCGTGGATGGTTGGCAAAAATTTGCGTAAAATTGAACTGTATGGTGCTTTTTCTGGAGCAATTCCTTTTACATTACAAAAATCTATAAAAAACGGTACACTAACGCCAGTCGATGACAACACTCTGTACGCATTTGATACTACCGTAGCTAAAAAAATAGCAGTTTTGCCTTTTGTAATACCAAATAAACTTTCTGGAAAATATTTTTTCCAAGCAGCCGGTGGAGAATCAATACTTACAATGCGAGAAATTGCAGTATAATACTACAGCAAATTAAATCAAAAAAGCAGTTCATTGAGAACTGCTTTTATTTTGTATATTGCTTTTATTTATTTTCTACAATACTTACACGATTCATAATGACAAACTCCGATGGCACGATAACCTTCTACTATAAGATATTCGTGACCGTCTATTTCTTTTACATATACTACTCGTTCGCCAGCTCCATTATAAGAAGTACTAAAGCTTCCAATTTTGCGAATAGGGCTGTTGCTTATATTGTGTTTTCCAAGCTCAACTTTTTCAGCAATACGAGCATCTCTTGCTTTTTGTCTGCTTTCTTCACTACAACTGCAACATACAAACAATCCGAACAAAATTAAGATTATAATAAAAGCTTTCTTTTTCATATATTTTAATTTATTGTTAGCGTTCCATCCATCATGGTCATTTCTTTTTGAAGCTCTTCTCGTTTTTGTTTGTATTCGTCAAGCCTCTTTTTGAATTTTGGATTTTTTTCAAGCAAAGATGCTTTTTGTTTATATTCTTCAATTTGATCTTTGTACATCATTGCTTTTATAAATGCTGCAATATTTGTCATATTATTCTTGTTTGTCTATTTTAATATCTAAGTCTTCTGTATTTTTTAATAAAGCCTGTGCTGCTTCAAGTTCTTTTTTGAATGCCTTTGCTGCATCAGGACTTATAAAAGATTTTGCAACTCTACGTTTACTCGATGAGTATTCTCCGTCTCTACCCCACCAGCTGACTACATATACATCAATCTCTCCGGTTTCAGTATTAATCACCGCTCCTTTTTTCTCAACAGCTTCTTCAATTTTTTTCTTTTGAAAGATTGTAAACATATACAAATATAATTATTCTTTTCAATACAAATGTTAAATAAAAGTTAAATGGTTTTTACTAAACATTTTCCAGATTTCCAATGCCTGCTGTTCATGTTTATATTACTTTCAACAAAACCGAGATCTGCTAAATATCTGTAATATACATCCCGTCTTCTATTGTCGTCCCACCACACAAATATTTTGTCGTCGATATTATAAGAGCGTCCATTGACATATTCATAAAAATGCTCAACGAAATGCTTTACAATTTTCTTTGTTAATACAAGACTTTCAATTCCTGCTTTTCCGGTTTGTATAAGAGGTTGAAATCCAACTTTGCGTTTGTTATATACATTGAGAATAACATTCCACCAGCGTCTGTTTGCAACGGAATCCCATTCAAAACAATCGAATGTTACAGACACAGTCTGATTTTTAGAGTTCTTGACTCTGAACTCGTAGCAATCAGAAAACCACGCTCCACCATACTCGCCATAAAATCCGGTGTAAGTTATATTGAGTGTGACAAAGTCGTTGTTAATTCCTTCAACGATAATGTCATTATGCGTTATTTGTGATGGCATTTGAATATAACTGATTTGTGGTCTTCTCTTCCACTGCCGCAATTCAAACAATATTTTTCACTGAGTTCTGTTGAAAGTTTCTGCTCCGCAATCATACGGTCTGTCATAAACTCCTTAATCCAACACCCTCCGCAAAAACCATTTTTCTTTTCTTCAACTTGAAGCAGCGTGGTTGTACCGTCATGCACATATTCAAAAACTTCACCAACGGCTGGTTCAAAAAACATTGGAAATTGTTCTTTACCTACTACAAATCTTTTCATATTATTTTACAACTTCAGTGGTTTCAATACTTCCAGCAACATCGTCTAAATAGAATTCTTTCTTATCGACTGTGTCGTCTATAAATGAATAATTATTCCAGTCATGATAAAAATCTCCATCTTCTTCAACACGGATATGCATATTGTGCTTTTTTAATAACTCAGCAAAATCCTTCTTGAAAGCAGATACTCTTTCCTCGTGGTATTCTTTATCTGCTATGTATTGAGCAGATCTTAATATATCGTTTACCAACTTCTTCAAGTCAGTATATTCTATTTTTTTGCCAGTCCATCCCTTGTGTTTCAAAATAGTATTTGCACGGGCAGCGGCCTTTGAAGGAGTCCAGAAATACTTATATGCACCTGTGTTTCTCCAACCGGTGCTGATACTATGCTCCATTTCATCATATACTGTGTAACCTACATGGCCGTCTACAACAGCTTTATGATTCTTATAAGCAATATGTACTGCAACTTCTATGTAAACTTGATTGCAGTAATTGTAGCCCATTGTCTTAAATGTTTCTAATGCCATGATATTGTGTTTATTGTTACAAATACAAATATACAAAAAATTCTCAATTTATTTGTTAAATTGAGAATCTATTTTGTTAAAAAATATTAATTCAACTTAACCATTCATGTGGCCAACACAATATAATAAATCGCAATGTGTAAACTCAATTTTGCAACATTCATCAGGGCATTTCATTGTAATATCTGTGTAGCTTTTGCTGTCAATCATTCTACCGCTGAACGGAGGTTCGCAATCTCTGAATATCAATTCAGATCTCGGCATTGTCATATCGCCTTCATCAATGTCCATTATTTTTCCACAAATAGGACACTTAATTTCGTTTGAATTGATTTTCTTTCCGTTAGGTAATTTAAATTCATATTCCATGTTCAATACGATTTTTTGCTATTTCAAAATATTCTTTATTTAATTCTATTCCTACAAAATTTCTATTTAATTTTTTGCACGCAACACCTGTAGTTCCAGAACCCATAGTAAAATCGAGAACGATATCTCCTTCGTTTGTAAACGTTTTGACAAGATATTCCATAAGTGCTAAAGGTTTTTGCGTAGGATGAAGATTAGATGTCAAAATATCTCGTTTGTACTGAACAATTTGAAGAGGATATCTTAAGCCATTGTCCACATATTCATGAGGCTTTCTATTTCCTGAGTCAACTAATATTCCAAGCTTACCGTCTTTGATTTTGTTTCCTCGTTTTGGTCCAGTATATACTGTCATTTGCGGATTATACGTTGGCTGCTTTTTATAGAATAAGCTAATAACTTCTATAACTTTTCCTGGACGGCGTTTTACTTGTAATACGTTTGTAGGACGTTCTTTTTGCCAGTAAATATCATATTTGAACTCTTTGATGTTTGAAGTTCTCAACAATGAACTGAATGGCTCATTTCCGAACAATGCAATAGCAGTATTTTCTTTTGACAATCCATGAATACAGTCCCACATTTCATTGAATGGAATTATGGCATCCCATTCACATGCAGTAGTTCCATAAGGTATATCAGTTATGACTGCATTTACTTTCAATTTTTGCTCAATCAAAGTCTTCATAATTTCTATGCAGTCTCCGTTGTATAATTCAATCATATCATGACAATTGGTATTTGGTTCCGCATTTAGTACAAATAACTCTGTAACTTCCAGAACGAGTCTGTTTTCTTTCACCACCACATTGAGGGCAAGGATGTTCCTTGCAATATTTAGCTACCGCAGCATTTCGTTTGGTGTAATCTTTCTTTTGAAAAGCTGGATAGTTCCACTCTTCTGGTTCAAGTTTGACAATAGCTTTCAATATTCGTTTATATTCTCGTCTGTATTGAGTAGGCGGTCTATCTTCGTCCCACTCTGCAAGTATCTGACCGCATACATCTAATTGATGATACAGCATTTTCAACTGAGCTTCTTTTTCTTCTTCTGTCATACTTTTTTCAATTTTGTGCCGCAGTAACTATTCATATATTTAAGTTTTGGAAACAGTTTATAAAATCTTTTCCAAGTAGATTTTCCTCGTTTTATGGAAGGTATTCTAATGCTTGCGCTTTCAAAAAAGTAACGGTCAGCATCTCCTGCGTATATTCTGCTTTCGTCTTTGCAGTTTTTACTATTGTAGTAATTTTTATTGTCTTTACGAGGAGGCTTTCCGTTTTTTCTATATTTGTTAGACCAATGCATATTAAAATGGTAAATCGTTTAATATATTATCTGCAATGCTCATATTTATAGGATAATCACTTACACGATAAAATTTGTCAGCATATTCCTCAGGAGTGATACCATGCTGTTTGCAAGCTCGTTCGCAATGACTCCAAAACCTTATATTTTCTTTTATCTCTTTATCAACCTCGTTCTTTTTTCGGTTCATTGCTCTTGAGCCTTTGAACGACTTGCAGTGGTCACAAATTGTATAATCACAGTCAGCACGATTGCACCAAGTAAAATCATATTTTCCTATTTTACAATATTCCTCTTGATTGTAAATAGGATAAGGATCGTCTGTGACTAAAAATCGTTCACTTTCATATCTGTGTACACAATCGTATGCCTTTTTTCTTTTACGCCAACTTGCCATTACAATGCTTCAATTAAACTGTCAAGGAGTCTGATTTTTTCATCAAGACCGTATTCATATTTTTTGTCCCACTCAGACGGCGGATCGCTTTTACCGTGGGAGGCCTTCATGTTTTCCAGAAATCGTTGCTGCTCACGAAGATACAATTCAATATCGTTTACGTGAATAAATTCTCCTTCTCTTTTAGGAGTCATAATAATATTGCCGTCCTTAAAATCAAATCGTCTAAATTTTGTAGTTAACATATCAATATTCAGAAATTTGTTTTACTTCGAGTCTCGTATCTGCTTTGCTTCTACATACGTAAGCATTAATTTCATTTTCAAAACGATCCGCATTCCACTGTAACTCTCCAAGAAAATCTTGCGGGTCATCAGGATCGTATTCAATATCTAAGGTTACTCTAAACTTCATTTCTTGTAATGTTTGTTGGTATATTTAAGACGATTTTTCTCCTGCTCTCGCTTGTTCTTTTTTTCTTTCTCTTTTACTGCTTTAACAACGTCAGCAACAAAGAGGTCAGATACATCAGGAATTTCAAAATTCATTACTTCGTTAGGATTGAACGCAGGAGTATTGTCTCCATTGACAGCAGTAGTATCAATAACTACTACATCAGACAACCCTTTTCGTTTGAGATTTTCTTCAGCTTGAGCAATGGTATGAAACGACGGGGTCGGACAACCGTACATCAATACAATATCTCGTCCGATATCGGGCCACGGGCTTCTATTCCACGGATCATCTTTGATAGGGTCAGGAATAATCGGATCAGGAGTTTTCTTTTCTCCTAAACGCTTCAAAACCTCTTCAACTGTTTTGCGAATGAGTTCCTCGTCTGGTTCAACTTCCTCTTCCTCTGTGTATATTTTGAAATCTAACTCAGGAAATTTTTCCTTGATAAGTTTTTTAACTTCTTCGGCTTTGTCGCCGGTACACATAATAATAAACGGTTTATCCATTGCAATATGATTTTACGAATGTTCTACAATAAGATTATGATAAGCTGCTTCTACTTCTTTGTACGAACCGAACAGTTTTGACTCTACTATTTCTGCAAAATCAATTACGTTTTCGTCTTCATGAGTTACATACTCGTCGTTTCTCCTTGTAATATGAATTCCGTATTTTATATAAGGAGAATCTCCGTAAACGTTAGAACGGTATGCACTTATTGATGTAACTTCTCCACACGATATAACGGCTCCTGCCCATCGTTTGTTTTCGTCAATAACAACTTTTTCAATAAAGTATACTATCTTTCCTAAGTCGTATTTTGTTGATATTGTCATGATTCTATTTTTATATTTTTAATATCGGCTTCAATACACTTTTTAAGTTTTTCTACAAAGCTGTCAAATCTTTTGTCGTGCTCTATGTTTTTGCTATTTCCATCTTTTGTAAACATAAATTCGCGAGGAATTTTGTATTCCTTACAAATCCATTCACGCAATTCTTTTACACGGTTTACACATTGATCTATCAATGCACAACCATAACATACGCAACCATAACAATCATCTGTCATACCGACAACATTGCAATGGCCGCCATCGGGATGAGATAGAAAAACGCCGTTATGACTTGTTACTTCTATATTCATATTGCAATTCTTAAACTTGAAATAATTGACTTGACTGCTTCGGCAGGTTTACCTCCAATATCGTTGAGCCAAGTATCGTAATGCACTTTGGCAGGATATATTTTTTCGCGGTAGTCGTCATACGATATTCCCCAATTTTTGTAATCATAAATTCTGTCAGGAGCAAGGAATGCAATAGCAGTCATGAAGTTGTCCATATCAGGCTCGTAAAATACTTCAAATGGCCATCCTTCACAACGTAATTGATCTTTTATAGAATCTAAATCAATAGAATTTCCACCGTCTAGAATGACAATAGTTTTGTCTTTTCCAGCCCACTGTTTATACTCAGGAGTATCTCCATAAGTTAAACCATATTCTACAATAGCATGAGCTGACTGAATTGCTTTTTGGATAGATGACAGATGCTTCTCTGCCAAACAGTACATTCTATATTCCATTACTTATAAATACTTGCAAATTTATATTTAGCGGTTCCTTTTCCGTTTCTATTGTTCAACATACAAGGTAAACAAACATCGTCACCAACGCCAAGTTGTATTCTAAAATTTTGTAAAATGCAGTCTTTGCAAAGATCTTCCGAATTATCTTTGACGCATTCAAGCAAAAGTGTATTTTCACCAACTTCGTAGTAAAAGCGTTCTCCGATTTCAGGAATATCCTTTATTCTTTCGCCTTGTACATATTTGAACAAACGAAGATTGTGCTTAATATTTGTTGATAACAATTTATAAATGACTTCTTCCAAGTCTAATCTGTTGTATGATTTGCAGGTTAGACAAGCTTCGCCATTGAACTTGTTAAGAGCACAAGAATCGCAATCAAGAGTACGTTGACCACCGTAAACGTCCATGTCTTCACAGACAAGGGTCATCGTTTCTTTACCAACCGTATATCTAAAAATTTCACCCACCTTTGGTTGTTCTTCCAACGGCAGTGGATTATTTTCGTCAAAAACAATTTGTCTAATTTCGTCCATAATCTTTAACTACTTTGTAAAATTCGGTATACATACGAATTCCGCCTGCACTGATTGTGTCAACACGAACCTCTTTGCATTCGTCTGACAATACAAACGGAACGTCGTGTCGCGGTTCAAAATACGTTTCAGACGTTTTGCCGTGGTCCTTAAAATATTGAGTGACGCCCACGTGGTAGTTCTTTTCCTTTAGTGCTACCATAACGTCAATGCAGCGGGCGCGGATTGTTTTTTCAATGTCTTCTTTAGTTCTGTCCATCATTGGATTTATTGAATATAATCTTTGAAATTCTGTGTATGTTAGATCAGGTCTGTATTCCATAATTAGTCTCCGCAGTAGCGGCAGTTTGCGTAAAATCTCATAATGTCATCGTCAATAGCTTTCTGACCGGCTTTTTCTGCGGCCTTGTCTTCCTCGCTCATCAGAATTTCAATCTCTCCGCCACAACTTGATGTGTGGGTTGTTTTATTGCAACCGTAACGGAAAAGAAAACCAGTTCCTTTTCTGAACCATTCATTTTCGGAAAGTTTAGAAAAGGCATTTTCAATGGATTGTTCGGTTGACTTATTGGAAAGACCCATCGTTACTCCAGGAACTCCGTGATGAGGACCCGGCCAGCAAGTAAAGGAAATATTGCGGTTGTAACTATAATGTTTTTCAACAGCCTCACGACGGCCTTCCATCTTCTCAGCAAAGTACTTTTGAACAGTTGATTCCTTTTTATACTTCTTGCGAAGGTCGCGCAGAACTACCGCTTCATAGTCGGCAATGTTCTTTTCAATGGACTCGTTGATTTCATCGTTGGTGAGGTTGGCGTACTTTTCACAGGCAACGGCAAGACTGTTTTTCATAAGGTCAATGAATCCCTCCTTGGTGATGGAACTCAGATTAACTCCTTCAACTCTGTGAAGAATAACGGTGCGGCCGTACTCGTTAGGATTGTCAATGATGCCGTAGTGCTGGCCGTTGATGAAAAGATCGCTGATGTGAGGATTGATGTTATTCATATTGTTTCCTTTTTTGTTACAATACAAATATACAAAACTTTTTTGACTTAATTGTTAAAATATAAAAAATATTTTGTTAAAAATTGTTAAAGATTGTACATTGCATATTCAATCACAACGCGTTTTACTTTGAACAATTTTTGGTATTGCTTGTAAAGTTGGTCTCGCTTTATGGTAGCTTGCCGTTCTGTTTCAAACTTTGTTGCAGCGTGCAATGTTGTACACACGCCGTCTTGATTGTCCCGGAAGCTGTACAATTTTTTGTCGTCTTCTCTAAACAACACGTAACCGTATTCTACTTCTTTGTTCATAACTGTATAATGTCTGAGTTAATAGGATCTAATATATCTTTGAAATCGTTTGCAAAAGTACGAAGACACGGAAGAATATCATAAGTAAGTAAATCTTCAATTTTGTATTTGTAACCGTAATGATAACGATTGGTATATTCTTCCCAAATTCTGTGACGATATGGACGGCAGCGGCAACCTATAAAAATAACAATACAATCGTATTGGTGCTCTTCTGTTTTGTCGTATTCGCTTTTGTGACCCGTGGAATCTGAAATCACAATTTGTATTTCAGGAACTGGCACAAGCATGACAGTATTCTTGTATTGGTCGTGTCCATATCCTATAACGCATTTAATAGGAACGTGTACAATCGTTGCTCTTCCTCCTGCCCATTCATCCTCTTCTGAATACACTCCTTCAACGCTAGTACACGGAATATTTTTCTTTATGGAATCCAATACAACTGTTGTATCACCGTAAGAGATTGCATCGTGATACAATGAAATGAACTTCCCGTTACAAATTTCTTTTTCCATTGTTATTATTTTTACAGAATTTCTTTCCAAAAAGTGTGTTTTACGTTTTCGGGAGTTTTGTAATCAATAGTGAGAAAATTGAAACGTGCGTAATTACGCTGTCTTTTGTCTCGAGCATCGGTTGCAGAGTCAACAAAAGTTTTGATGCGGTCAACGTCTTCAGAGTTCATGTGAATCATTCCGTTCTCATCCATTACTCCATAAACATTGAGGATTCCAAATTTTGCCATCGTAAACAAATGTTCATCATCGATTTTAGCAATAGCAGCAGGAATACCATAAAGATTATCGGAAATAATATCTCCTTCTTTAATAAGGCCAATAAATTGACCTACACCAATATCATGTTTATCAATCCAAATGTCAATCATATTTAATATGTTAATTTAATCGTAACAGTTGATATCCATCTGCAGAGTGTTGTTTTTTGGATCACGGTATACTTGAACAGCATTGATGAAATTCATTCGTTCAGATTGTTCAACACTGTCCTCATCCATCCAAAGATGCCAGCAGTGCAGAATTTCGCCGTCATCAAACTGGTTGAGCTTTTCCATAATTTTGTTGAGCTCAAACTTTGCTCGTGCTACAGAAATCTCGTTTGTCATATTATTGCTCAATTAGTAATTGCTTTGCGTCACTGTTATACCCAATCATTTCAGCATTCTTTTTAAAGGACTCTATATCACTGGCAATCTCTTTTTTGTACTTTGCAATAAGATATTCCATAGCCTTCTGCTGTGTTGAAAAAATATGATAAGGTGACCAGTCAATTTTAACAGGATCCAAATCGTATGTATGCTGGGTGCGATACCATTTTAATCCGCCTATTGTATATTTCAGTTTGTATCTGAACTGAGTTATTCCGTTTGCATCCACAAACTGTTCAACCTTGTTAATAATGCATTCCCTTATATCAAATTTGGAACCAAATTCGGCTTTAAAATATGCTTTGTCGCCGACTTTCAAAGGTCTCAAGTCTATGTCAGAATTTTTCATTCTACTTTGATTTTTTTAGCTTTACAATACGGAAAGCGGGTATACAACTTGCATGCTTCGCCACAATCAGGAAGTATTTCATTTCGCGGAATTGCGCATTCTCTGTTATGACATACCCAGCAACAGCAATGAGTCATCAAATCAAAACAACGATTGACTGCAGCTTCGCCACCACTGAAAGTATGAGTATACGTTACTCCGTATCTGCAGGTTATTTCCCTTGTATCTTGCATTTAGATGTTATAAATTTTAATTGTTATACAACTATCGGTATAGTCAGCAATATGCGCTTTGTGTGACAGTTCAATACATCTAACACAAGAAGAGTCGTGCTCCCAATAACCGTAGCCGTGTTCATCGTGTTTCCAATTGTATACATGACCTTTCACGACCTTCATGTACGATGTTTCAAAATTGTCCGGATCTTCAGGAGATGTACTGCCACAAGCGGCAAATATTAATGTGCACAAAGCAATCAAAAATATCTTTTTCATTTTATTTTAATTTGTTCAAATAAAGAAATAATGAGACACTGCGTCGTGAAGGAACTTAGACTCCTTTTCGTCAAGACCTGCTGCCTCGCACCAACCGTCTACCCACATCGTTGCAAAAGCTATAGACATTGCTTCCTTGCGACCACTATTGGCTCGTACACCATAAGCGATGGCTTCATCGACCAAATCACAGACGGCTTCGTTATCGTAACCCATTGAATGCTCAGGGTCAGAACCTATTGCAAAAGAACGTGTAAACTTCATTGTAGTTATTTTCGTTTGTTAATTAATCATCAACCCAGTATGTCCAGGTACGGAGTTTCTTGGTGCCGTACTTTTTAAGATAGGTATCAATTCGTTTGGCAAACTCTGCGCGGACAAACTTGACAGCTTCAACAAAATTGTGAAGGTCTTCAGCCGTCACGGGTTTGGAGCCTTTGTCAAGTTCAGGCCACTCACGGTTGTTGAAGTTCAGATGGCAGAGAGGGTTGTCTTCAGACTGACTATTATAGTGAGCGTTGGTGTTGAGCTGGTCAAATTCGCCGCAACGGTCAGCTTCAATATAATCTTTGTATCGGCGGTCAAATCCCTCAATGTTTTGCTCTTTGAAATAGTTCGCAAGGTCGGCACGGACTGCATCATGAGTTTTGTTGCACTCATCATAAGTTGCACCCTGACCGCAAGAAGACCATCCAAAGCAGAAGTCTTTTTCAATGCGAGGTTTATCAATAATAACCAGACGACCGTTTGACAGAGGCACGACTACTGCCGCGTCACCAAGGCAGAACTTGACCATGTGTTCGTCAACTGTGCCTTTGTGTGTTTTCCAAACATCGCGCAAAGCGGTTTCAAACTTAACGCGGAGTTCTTTTTGAGCAGGCTTTGAGAGGAAGTTTTCCATTGTTTGTTGTTTTTATTGTTACGATACAAATATACAAAAAAATTTCAAACTAATTGTTAAATTAACATTTTTTAACAAATTAATTTTTTGGTTCCTTTTTGATTTCAAAACTTTCAACGGTAATGGTAACAACCGGACTCCAGTCCTTCTCGGCAATTTCAACGTTGGCTGCTTTGATGTGGAGCTCTTTATTTTTGATACGTTTGGCCTTGCCGTTGCCGTCAACCGGAAGTCCGTAAGGCCAGCCGCGGTAATAATAGGTGGCGTAGTTTTTGAATTTCAGCAGTACGTCACCGTTGAGGACACCGCATTCACCTTCCTCACTGAGATTGCACTCAACAAGAAAATCAAATTCGGTGTTGGTACGAGCCATTTCGCGGAGTTCCTCAAGACGTTCAGCGCGGGCATTATATTCAGCAACTTCTGTTGGATCGCTGTAATATTCATCGGACCAAGTGTGACGCCAACCGGCTTCAACAAGTTTTGTTTCAACTATTGGTTCCATCTCCTTGCTGAACATTGTACGGTAGTTGTTCCATGCCCAGCCGAGATAGTCGGTATCGGTGCAATCAACAACTTTCTGGCCGCGATACTTACCAGCATGGAAGGTATCAACAGGCGGTTCTGGATATTTGACAGTTTCAAACGAGTGGTGTCCACGCAAACTTTCGTCAACCTCAGCTTCAGGAACCTTTGCCATAGCTGTCTCTTTATTGAACGACAGGTTTTTTATGTAGATGTGGTGTGTTACCGTATAATGGCGACCGTCGGCCATAGGATATGTATCCGTGGTAATTTCCCAAAGCGTATAGAACTTGTCAGCTTTTCCGATTACTTTTGCCATGTTGTTTCCTTTTTGTTACAGTACAAATATACAAAAAAATTTTGATCTATTTGTTAAAAGACCAAAATTTTTATGTTAAAAAATGTTAAAGGAATTTATTAAAGCAACATGTCGAAAATGAATAACACAAAAAGTATTGAAAATAAAATAAATCCAATTATGCAAGCATTTCCTAATACGTCCCAAAGTTTGCTAAATTTTCTTACTTTGTAATACAAATAAGAAAATAAATTTAATAGTCCAACAAATCCAACTGCTATAAGTCCTAATATTGCTAATATTATAAAATCATTGTCCATATAGTATATATACGGACTAGTCAAATAATATTGGTATAGCGTGACGATCTTTTACCTTTGTAAGATTTACAGTATCAACATCAATTCCTCCGCAAAGATCTATTTTGTGAAGTACGTAATATCTGTTTTTCAAACTTAAGTTTGGTTTGTTATTGTAATTGATTACGAGTATGCCTCCTCCAGACATATAGCCATAATAGTCTCTATACGGCTCATCTACATAGACGAGAACATTTCGTTTTGCGTTTTTGAAGCTGTAACGAGTTCCGCAAAACTCAATTACTTTTGCTACTTTTGGATGGTCTGGTTTCATAGAATATCAGAATTTGTCTTCTAGTGAATTATCTTTATTTGCCAATATAATTTGTTATCAAAAAAAATTAAAGTGTACTAGAGTTAATTTATTCTCCCCACTTATTTACTATTTCGTTTTCAAGATAATCAAGATACTCGTCATCGTAAATGTACGTCAACTTGTCAGGCTTCTTGACATCTTTCAAGTCAATATTACAAAATCTTGTTAGTTGAATAGGAGTATAATTACCTTTTTCACAATCAATATGGTGTTCACAGCAAACAGGAGCGCAGTTTGATAGGTAGTACCCTCCGTTACTCCACAGACTACGGTCCATGATGTGATGAGCATCCACTGCGTCCTTGCCGCAACCCGGGATGCAACATTTTCCATGTGTACGAGCAAATCCGTACTTTTTGAACTCCTCTCGGGTAAGAAGTTCATCCATTTTTGGAGATTTAGTCAACATAATAAATTATATGTTTGCGGCACCAACAAGTTGGGTCATGAACTACGCCAACACTGTAGTGGTCAGTATTGCAAGTAAAGATCAGATAATGATGACCCTCGTATTCATAATGAGTTACACCACGAACTTCACGTTCATAGCCTTCGGATTTTCCTGCGTTTCCAACTTTTGGATTTTGTACGCACGAACACACTGCAAAGCATACAACAACTAGCAGTAATACGATAATTAACTTTTTCATTTCAATTTATTTTGACAATACAATAGGAGTATTTATGTACACAAGATTGTCTTCACCGAAGTTTATAATAGCAACAATTTTGCTATCATAAGTACTTACATATTCAAGAATGACAAATTGTCTCTTGTCCATAAGTTTTTTGTTAAGACAATCTTCAACTGATTTGTACCTCTTTTTTAGAGCATTTATAGCATCTGCACAGGTATGAAATTTCGACTGTCCGAAGATTTTCTTCATCTGACCTGCTTCTACATAGGTCGGAATATAGTAAGGATAATTTGTTGCCATTGCTTTACATTTTAATCATTACAATCCAATTTCCTTGCGGCTCCCTCCAACCGTAATCGTTGCGAGCGTAAGAAACTTTTGTCCAGCCGTTCTTGCGATACTCGTTTACTAGGTCAGCAACGAGGGACTCGTCCCAGTAGAGATCCAACTTGATACGAAGTTTGCGAGGTGCTGCTCCACCGCTATTGAGTCCGTGACGGAAATTTGCAACTGCAGTCTTTTCGGCACGATTGACTTCAGCCAAAAACCGAACTTTGTCGCGATGCGGATCAGGTGCAGCAACAATAACAGGCTCAGGTGCCTTAACAAGTTCGTTAAATTCAGTCGGTGTAATCATAATTGTTTGTTGTTTATTGTTTGTTTATTTTGCCGGATGAATTCCGTTATAATTGATGGAATTCCAGTCCACAATATAATTTTTCGTAATTTCTTCAGGCGTGATATCCCAACGATTGCCCATACGGTCTGATAGATACAGCCAATAACCTTTGTCTTCAAATGGATGCATACAAAGTTGTCCTCTTACTCCGCTTTTGGAAACAAGCCACGACCACGGATAAACCCAACCTCCGAGGGAGTCAAGAAATTCGTATCGGGCGCGCCACGCAACAACATCTGTTGCAAAGGTATTGCGATTGAAGAATACGTTCATACCATATCCTCCTCCAAATTCACCTTTGATTTCTTCCCAACCCTCGTCACGTTTTTGCCGACTACGAAGCTCTTCAAGAATAGGGTCAATGTATTCGTCAAGCTTGTCGTAATCACTTACAACTTTGACAACTTTTTGGTTGCGTATAATTTCAACTACTTCTTTCGGTTTCATAACTTAGTCTCCGTAATAAACGTGTGCTTCACGAGTAAGAACAAGAACAGGTTCCCCGACTCCCATGACCCACCAACCACGGCGGTCACTTTCTCCTGCAGGAGGCTCAATCACTTCATGAATTGACCCGGGAGTAAGGTTTTCAAACTGAGGCCCGTAGGCACCACATTTGTCGATCTGAATTTTCATTGTTTGTTGTTTTTGATTACAGTACAAATATAATAAAAAATTTTAAACCAATTGTTAAATTTCTAAATTTTAACAAATTTTAACACTCAAATTATTTGCAATTTTTGTGAATTATTGACAATAATTTGAGCTATTAAAATGGTCCCATTTTGTTGTGTCGCCATACATCGAAACAATGAAGCTGATAATCGGTAATATTGGAAAACCATTCGTCAAAATATTTTTGGTATTGACTTGGACAGTTTTCTTCCCATTGCAGCTTCATATATTCTTTTACTTCCGATTTCATCTTTTCAAATCTGGCGGCCTTAGATACCTTTAACCGTATGTACTGTTTAATACGATTATAAAGTTCACTAGAGTTCAATTCTTTGTACTCGTGAACAACGTGACCATCATTATATTGCTTTGTACTAACAATATAACAATGACCTTTTGATATCAGAAATTTATGTTTGATTCTCATCGTAAAACTTTTCTCATTGAATTTGTATTCTTGTCAGTGTATTTCCAGCCCATGTGTTTCCAGAAGTCGCGACTTGTTCCGTAGTCAATGCCAGCATCAACATGAGTAAGTTCAATAGTATCAACACAAGGAAGGTTTTCCAACCATTCAACCATTTGCCTTGCATAACCCTTGTGCTTGAACTTTTTGCAAGTCTCAAACAGATAAACATATATTGTCCAACATGGCATTCCATTTTTATATTCATAACTGCTCCACTCCATATTAACACAACCAACACATTCATCTTTCTCGTTAAAAAATGCAAACCAATTGGTCTCTTCTCCGGACTCACGAACACCGTCACTGGTGTGGTCAACCATCAATTCCGGACACTGGTTGATTATTCGTTTAGGAATCTTTTTGTAAAATTTAGCTGTAATCATAATTAAACAGTTGTGGAAATACGGTTTCCTTCTATTGCGTATCCGTAAATTACAATATTCTCGGTACCGATGCCGTCCTCAATATAGACATCAAGCTCGGCGTCAGCGGCAAGGTCCTGATAGAACTCAGGGTCGGCTACTTTTACATAATCGTATGCCAAAATTTCCAAGGCGTACGATACTTGCTTATAAGCTTCAAGAATATTGCTACGAGCAGCCATGCAATATACAAGATCACCACTCACCGTTGTCTTGCCGTTCAACAGACCTGCGATTTCATTAAGTCGCTCACGCTCAGCTCTGAGCTTTTTAACCATTTCCTTGAAAGATTCTCTGCTGTTCATTTTATTTGTTGTTTAATTGTTAGTCTTTGTAATACTCTTCGGCTCGGAGATAAGCCACAATTTTTCCGTTCTCCCACATCGGCATTTTGTAAACAATACCGCTTTCATCAACATTGTCTCCAATATAAAATTTGCGACCAGATTTGTTGTGGACAACGTAGTCACCTTTTTTAGGAAGAGTTTGATACATTATCCGATACTTGTTCCCTGGCCACACTGAGTCAAACTCTTCCGTCTTTTCAACAGTGTGGTTTTCATAACCGTATTGGGTATCGACGATAAAGTTGTTGTCGTCATCTTGATAAATTCGTCCAATAAATTCAATTTTGATAGGTTCGTAGTCGGAGTCCTTGCCGTGCTCAGCAATATACTTTTTGCGAGCTTCAGGTTTCATAACCATTCGGCGAGTGCCGTAAGCAGTGAATGTAATATATCTGTTTTTCATTGTTGTTTAGATTGAAAGTTCACGCATCTGTTCAGCGGATTCAACCCGGTCGTGAATAGGCAGAGGACAACGGGAACCGGTGAACTCGCGGAAACGACTGTCAGATGTGTAGGCAAAATTGCCGCCCATCATAACCCAGCGGTCTTCAGTAAGAGGCTTGATATAATCTGCGGTCTCGCCCCACAGTGTGCGGCGGACAAGCAGCAGGTAGCGGTCCGGATCCTTGCCTTCGTCCTTGAGCTTTTGAATTGCGTCTGCGAAAGATTCTCCAAATTCGAGAACAACCAAAGGAAGTCTATCAGCCTTGGAGCTCAAACCATGATTAGTGCAATCGTCGTTGCCGTTGCGGTAAATTGAAACGTTGATGATGTTCATATTGTTTGTTGTTTTTGATTACAGTACAAATATAATAAAATTTTTTAATCTAATTGTTAAAATTTTTCATTTTAACATTTTTTAACAAAAAACCTCTGCTTATGGCAGAGGTGAAACAACAAACAATTAAATGATTTACAATGGGTTAAAAGGATAAAGATAATCCATGTATAGTAGAAAATTATGCTGCTCCGCTATTTTAGGATAATGAGCTTTCACATATTCATACAATACAGTTGGATCAGTAGACCCAGTTTTCTCTGCTGCTTCTTCATAGATTTGTTTGCCTTGTTCAAAATCAAATCCGCCCAATACACTTACAAGCCAAACTAATCCGAATACCAAAACAACAATTATAATTATTACAATTATTGTGCTCATACTACAATTCGTTTATTTTAATTGAATGATTAACCCACCGTCCGGATTCCACTCCATTTAACTCAGGATCAGGAGTAAACTCGTAAATTCGTACAAGCATTTCTCCATGTTTGTTTTCCGGATTTGGAATTACGTTGATAAACATGTCATCTTTGCCAGCTTTCTCAAGCCATTCCTTGTGGTTCTTTTTTATCCAAGAGACAATCAATCGTTTTACACGATCGTTGCAGCTTTTCTTTTTCTCGTCAATCTCGCTTTTCTTTTTCTCAAGACGGGCAATGCGGTTCATTGTGTGAAGATAATCTTCTTTGTAAGATCTGCTCATGATATTGTATTTTAGTTATTCTTTATGGTTATTAAAAAGTTTTTCCCAGCAGTTTGAACAAATTCCGCTGATTAGCATTTCACGTTCATCAGCGCTAAGATATGGAAAAATATCTTGTACTGCGCCTTCACGATTTTTAAATTTCCTAAAGTCATCTTGCTCAATTACAAGATTAACTGTTTTGCCACACATACGGCAATCAACTTCAAGTGTCATCGGATTTTTAAAACCTTCCATATTATTTGTCAATTAATGTTACTTTAACTTGTTTTATTTTGCATTCTTGTCCTTGACAACCGTATCCCATTCTGGACTTTGCTCCTCTTTCTGACGAAAATAGGAATGCTTTGTCAAATCCGTCTTCGTATCCATAAGACGAAGAAGTACTTTGATTTTTCCAATAGAATTTACCATCTGCTCTTTGCAGAACATACATAATTCTTTCCATATTGTTTTTATTAAAGTCCGAAGCCATCGTATTCATCGTCAATTAAGCCGTCGATAATCTCTATAAGGTCATTCAATTTGCGGGTATCGAAATTGTGAAGTTTTTCAGTCAATTCAATAATTTTTTCTTGAGCAAGGGCATAAGACTGACCGTACTTAATTTGTTCAATAACCATTTGAACAGCAGCCGCACCCATAGGATGAGCAGCAAGGTCAATCTTTGCATTGCCATTAATCGGCTTCAAATCAGTAGTGCTAAACTTGTACCGAGTAATTTTGTCAATCGAACGGAAACTTCTGTTGGTAAAAGCACCGGTACTAAGACTGGTGTTATAGCTTTCGTAATTATATTCGTCGATAGGACGAAGATGGAACCAAAGCTTTCCTTCAGGATCGTCTTCTCCGAAGTACACTTCAACAGGAACATAAATGGTAGTGCAACCGTTTACATGAACTTCAACAGACAACCACTCCTTTTCTTTGAGTGTAAAACCTATAAGGGACACTTGGAAAGTTTCAGGAATGAACATACCTTCAGGCATAACATCATGTACAAACTTGTCCATCACGTAATTCTTTTTGGCCTGCAAATTTTGTCCAACGTCTGCGTCATTAATACTCAAGGCGCAGGTATATTCTTCTTTGCCAAGCAACTGTTTGCCGCGAGGACTTAACTTAACATCAACTTTAATATTGTACATTGTTGTTTATTTTTTGTTACAATACAAATATACAAAACTTTTTTAATTCAAATGTTAAAATTCTAAAATTTAACAAATTTTAACAATCAATCTTGAACAACTTCATCTATCACAAAAGCATCACCTTTCATCAGCCCGGGTGTTTTTGAATGTTCGGCAACAAAATACTTTCCAACAATGAGTCGTTTGTGAGGTCCTATATTGCGGTCAAATGAACCGTTCCAACACTGTCGTGAATAGACAACGTGCAATACTTTTACAAGTTTAGGAAATATTGTGTACTTTGTCATAAATCAATTACACGTGCTGCTTTACCGAGTTCAAGAATTTCTTTCTCGTACCGTTTAATCGTTTCACTCATTTGTTCTCCGGCATGAAGTGCTCGCATAAGCAATTCAGCAAGCTGTTCTTTAGACATAGTCATAAAGTCTTCAAATGAATATTCTTTTCCGCTTTCACCTTTGATAGGATTTTTCCAATCTTCCATATTACCAAATTGATTCTAATTCTTCTATTGAATTGAAATAATTGTCCTCACCGCTGATTGAACCGTCACTGTTGATATGCCATATTTCTTCCCATTCGTGACCATTTCGTGAGGATGAGAAATAAACTGTAAAATTTGCATAAGTTCCGTCCTGACTCCATTCTGCCTCACCGGCACAAGTAAACAAATAATAGTCACTACAATTATCAAGAGCTTTTATTGCTCTATTGCAAATTTCTTCTAATTCTTCGTGTGTTAAATTCATATTGCTATACTATCATAATAATTGTCTATTGCATCAAGCAACGGGTCCTGTTGAGGAATTTCACCCATTACCGAGTGAGCCTCCATCCATTCTCTGTCACAGTCAGCTTGTGTACGACGGCGGATACTGCCGACAGGTTGTCCGTTGATATAACACATTTTACCAACTTTATGAGCTTCCCACATAAGGTCAGCAATGGTACCACCAAATTCTGGGTTGTTCAAATCTTCTTCACAAATAGTGTGGTGATGAGTGTCAAAGTCATAAATATTTTTTCCCATTGTTGTATGTTTTAGTTTATTAGATTTTTATCCCAATGAATTGTTACTTTGTCTTTTTGATGACCCCAACTGTAGTGACGAGGTTCAACTGTTACAACTCCAACACAGTGCATTTTGACGGGACAGGTGATCCATTTTTCTCTTGTCTCAAGAACATCAGGAACTTCGTCAATGGTAGGCTTGTATAAATTGTCGGCAATTTTATTTCTGTTGTATTCAACAGGAACATAAATATATGCACTGCAATGCATACCATCCATACCTACTGCTTTCAAACAACCACGAATTGAAGTTGAAACACAGACACGAGGTATTGTATCATCTTCAAACTCAGCACGATTATCAGGTATACGAGGCTCAAATATTGCATCGTCGTGTCTGTCAATAGACAAGTGATAAAGATTTGCAGTGTTGCTGAGTTTGTATTTTCTCATTTCTTTTTACGATTGCGTTTGCGAGCTTTGATACGTTCCTCGTTTGTAATATAACCGTACTTGCGACCCATAACATTGTAATAATGGTCTACAAGTTTTGTACCGATCCACACGTCGCCTTTCATTGTGCAGCCTCCTTCTTTTCATCAACATGTTCTTGAGTAAGTTTGCGTTGAATGTCGCGGTACTCTTTGAACAATTTTTGGATTTCTTTTTCAATTTGTTTCTTTCTTGCTCTGAGAGCGGATTTCTCTTCTTTTGTCATATTGCAATTTATTTTATTGAAACAAGAATTTCTGCCAATTTTTTGAGGTCGCAGACCCATTGTGATTTGTAGTATGACTCATAATAGTCGGAAACATGGAACTCGTTGATACTACAACACTCCTTGCGAATTTTCTTATACTGCAGGAAGGTTAAGTTAGGAGCAAGTACTTCAAGCATTCGGTCAAGCTCATCAAAATCGAGCGGTTGGTCAGGAGATACCGGGTCGGCATTGTCAGGACCGTCTACTCCCCAAGTTTCGCCGCCTGTGGTCCAGTCTTCACCGTACATTTTATTGTCGATTACTTCACCAACCATATAGGCAGTAGAAAGAACATCTGCCATAACTTGATCTTCGGCAGTTGCAGCTGAACGGTCCCAAACCTTAGCAGCTTTGATAGTGACACTGATTTTGATTGGGGCATCCTTAATCCACATTTTCCAACGGTCAGTTGTTGAAGCAATGCGATCCTTAACTCGTTCAACGATACTGTCGGGATCTATCGGTGTATATTTTGCGTTGCGAATTGTCAGCTCGGCGCTACGCTTAGGATCCATCTTCGCGCGAACTTTGTTGTTCTCGATACAAGCAAGACGGTCCTCGTTGAAGTCGTAAATTGTGAATGTATAGTTGAATGCTTGACAGCATTGAGCAAAACGGGCGACAACTTCGTAGATAACCTCTACAACCTCGCGTTCATTAACACAAAGTGTATCAAGATAAGTTACTGTGTCGTCGCTGTCAATCTGCCAGCTGTAATCTTGCTTTTGTTTCTTAGAATAAGCAATATGCCAAGCATCACTCAGTGCGCGCTCATAACCTGACTTATGGAACTTGTCCATATCAACGTATAGCGCGTATTCATCGTTTGCCTCGCGTTCGGCAGCTAAACGCTGCAACAAAGTTGATTTACCACTGCCCGGGAGTCCGTGACACAGAACAAAATGCAGTGTTTTGTTATTAGGCTTTATCATATTAATTCTGATATTTATATTCGTTTATTAACTTAACTAACGTATCGCGAAGAGTGTTGTTTGTTTGAACAAAAACCATTTTAATCATGTCGTCCAAATCGGCTCCTCGAAACTTGACGGCGTCAATAAGAGCATCAACATAAGAGTTGAAGAAATGATTTTCGTGAGTAATTCTCATGCAACCGTTGTCGAGAAATTCAAAGTTCGGGCGAACTGCGATGACCTTAGGCTTTCTTGTTATGTTGCTAGTGTTGCTCATTGTTGTTCCTTTTTGTTTACAATACAAATATACAAAATATTTTTGAATTTATTGTTAAAATTTTTCTTTTTAACATTTTTTAACAAAAATGGCCGCAGCAACTCGTACCGCGGCCTTGTAACAACAAACAACATGTATCACTCTTTGTTCGCTTCAACAATAAGTGCTGCTGCAACCGCTTCAGCCGTAGGAAACATTTTTGTAGAAGGAACAACCAGCTTCTGGCTATCAGCAACCTTTTTTGGATCGTTTTGGAATTTTCCCTTAACGACCACATAATTCATTGACACTTCAGGTTCTGAGTCAAACGATGGAATATCAAAACAAATTCCCGCCTCCTTACCAGCGGTTACACTAATTGCAACCTCGTGAACGGTCACTGCACAAATTTTGTCCTCATGCATAATATAAGCGAGGTCTCCAGGATGGTATTCAATTACTAAATTCATATTGATTTTATTTTTATTGGTTTTCAATTCTTTTTGCGGTAGTATCCAAAAGTTTATTGACAACTGACTTTTCAATTCCGCCAGCCATACGAAAGGCAGTATCAGCAATTTCCAAATCTTTTTTAGATATCTTTTTATTTTCATCTGCAGCTTGCAACAAATTGTTTCGCAACAGGAAGGCATAATAGAAACTGTTATAATGTTTCACAAGAGATTTGTGATAAATTTCATATTTGGCCATAATTTCAATGAACTCTTCACGAGTTGCATTGATAATTGTGTTTTTGCCAAATATTTTCTGTTTATTCATATAAGCCTCAGCAGAACGCTTCTTTGCAGGAGTCATTGTTGGCAAATAGGTTAGCCAAACTCCATCGTCTTTTCCAAAATCTGGATAGAACGAACAAATCTGAGTAAGTAGTTCCTTGCATTTGAAGCCTGATATACTTGTGTACCAATATTTACGGACACTTCTCTCAAGATCGGTGTCTTTGATATTGTATTGCTTCATCAGACGTTCAAGCAGCGCACGAGCAGTTTCCTTTTCACCATCCTCGCCTGCTTCTGCAAGTCGTTTGATTTTTTCAATTCGGTTTAATAACTCTTCGTCAATCATATTAGAAGGAAGATACGTATGTATGCTCTTTATTGGATTTGTCAGTCCAATAAATTGTAACAACGATAGATTGTTTTTCATTTGTTTTCTTTTCCGCACGTAACTGTGGATCTCTCCACGTGAATATAATCGTTGCGGAATCTTTTGCTGCATTGACAGCTTTGCGCCATTCAGAATGAGATGTAAAATTGTTGCGAGCAAGGGCAGGATTGGTATCCACAAGATTCTTTGTGAGAAATTCATTTGCCCATTGATAAGCTCGAAGAGCTTTGAGCGCAAAAATTGTATTGCGCCGCACCCAAGCCTTTGTACTTACTTGAATTTGTCTATTGATTGCAGCTTTACGCTTTTTGGTTTCAACAATAGTTTTCCAAGCTTCCTGACGCATTACAGTGGCTGCGTGAATACCATAGAACTGCTCAATCCAAGTATGATCCGTTCGGTCATTTGCAATGAGTGTTCGAGCAGTAAGTGTAGCATAATCGCATTTGGCTAAGTTGTCGATAGCCTCACGATATACACCCATTGCTTGCTTGCGGTCTGCTTCCCATTGATCTTTGATAAAAGAAAGACCTGTGAAATTTGTCTTTTTGGTATTGTATTCTTCCATTTTAACAAAATTTGTTGAGTTTGACACGATGAGTTTTCCAATAAAGATCCTCGGTTTCAAAACCTTGAGCGGCAAGACGAGCAGCTTTTGGATCCCACATCATTAGAGAAATCCAAATTTCATTTACGTCTTCAACGATATTTGCAGAAATGTTGTCTGCCCAATCGGCATCATAACCATTCTCAAGATTATGCTCAATAACAGAATTCTTTAACCAAGCTTTGTGGTTTTTGAGAATCCAGTTATAGATAAGCTCGGAGCGGTCGTTTTTTGCAGACCGATATTTGGCGTGTGCCTTTGTAATTTCGTCGGCTGCAGTTTTGACTTGATTGTCTATGCCTTTAAGATCTTCTAAAACACTCATTGTAATTTTGATTAAAGGGTTTCAACTTCCCATTCAGCGACAATGTCGGCAATCTCAAACTGAGCGAAACGAGCTCCGTTTACAACAGAGAACTTGCCGTTGTCCTTACGAAGGAAAATTGTACAAACAGGCTTGCCTTGCTCGTCACGTTTGAAAGCAACCCAAATAATCTCAGGCCAATTGGAGCAGTGACACAAAACGGTTTTGCCATTTTCGGCGGACTGAACGGTGTTAAGAATGTCTTGAAATTTCATGTTGTTTATATGTTTTAATTTATTAATCGTTCATGAGTTCATCCCATATACTCGAAACATATTTGAAATCTCCAATGGATCCGTGACCAAAATACGGCTTGCAGGAAGACCAAAGATATTCGGTGTGAGTATAACCGTAGGCGTTGAAGCGCATTACAGCTTCGTCGATGGTGCTGAAAGTTTCAAGCCCTCGTATCCAATCGCGGAAAAGAAGATATTGATAACCGTACCTGGTACGGCGGAAATAAATTTGGCCGTCCTTTTTATAAATGGTAAAGTAGACAGCTTGATTTTTCGGTTTGCCGTTCTTGTCAGCATAGCAGAACATAATATTGCCTGCACGGTTGATGCGGAAAATCCAGTTGCCAACAAGATTTTCAACAAACTTTTTGATTTCGTCCGATGTGAAATTGCATTGCGGTTTCATATTGTTTGTTTTTTGATTACAATACAAATATACAAAAAATTTTTGATTTAATTGTTAAATTTTAAATTTTAACATTATTTAACAATTCGCAGACTTTTTTGTCTAACATCGGATGTACCAACATAAACTGTCGCAGATTGTCCTTCGACTTTGACACCGCTGTTGTCCTTGTCTTTGATTGTTAGTGTATTCGTTCCGTTAGACGAATTTTTGACAACTACAAAGCTTTCTCCTTTTAGTTTATAATTGCCTGTATAAGTTGAACCTCCCGGGACATCATACACAACATATTCAATTCGTACAAGATGTTCGGGTTTGTTGCCGTTGTGGATTGCGCTTGTTACGAACCATGATACAAACCAAATTACTGGTCCAAACGTAACAATACAAGCAAATATAACTCCCCAAGGAATTCTTTTCCAGAAATTTTTGCGGTCCGTTCTAATGTTTTCTTTTTGCTTACTTGTTTTCATTGTTATATTGTTCTTCGTAAAACTTCAAATTCTCTGCTCTGCGATATGCCTTTTTAACGATACCGTCTATTAAAATCTCTATTTTCTTTCGAGTATTTTTAAGAGCGGTTCGTTCTCGTCCAAGCATCATTCGCATTTCTTTATGGTACAAATGACATTCCCATTCAGACTTCTCTTCAAGCTTCTTTTCATGCATCTGCAACTTGAGTTTATTTTCATCAAGCTGTTTACGAATATGACCAATGGCAATACGCATAGCTTTTAAATTAGCGTATTCATGATCGGTTAAATATCGTTTGTATTCTTTGTATGCCATATTACCACTCAGTGTCTTTGTTTGTAAGTTCAATTAAACGTTCCTTGATTTCCCCAAGAATCCAGTACTTGGGATTGTAATACATGCAACCTTCCTCGCAGAATTCCTCAATTAAAAGGTCAAGATCAGACGCAAGCAAATCGTCGTTTTCAATGAAGCGTCTTATATCTCCTCGTTTTTGGTCGTCATTCTTTTTGCTCCATTTCAAAATAGTTGGAAAAACATTGTCTGCAAGTTCTGCAAACTTTTCAGCTAGACGAGTTGCGATTTTGGTGTAATAGTCTTCATCGTCGTTGGTCGGGAGTTTTGAACATTCATCGTCAATTTCGTCGGCCAAATCGTATAAGGGTTTCCAGATTTCCTCGAATTTCTTACAGCCTTCGGCAGTATCAAATAAAATTGAACTGTCAAAATCCGGATAGTACTTTGTAACCTGTTTCATATTGTAGATGCTTTTATTTATTGTTCTTTTTCATTTCATCGATGTCTTTGCACATTTCGTTAAGAGTGCTTTGAATGACAGGTTCATCGAATCCATTGTAAGTCATTTCCCAAAGGCAATGGGCAACAATTTCAGTAGGATTGAGAAGTTCAAGAGTATCGGAGGTCACGAACATCGAGACCCAGTCAATCCAAGGAACAAATTCAATGCCGTAACGCATCGGTTTGTCGAGCATAATTCCGTGAACATCGTACCAGTCACGGTCGCAATATTTGTCGGCAGGACTGTGTTCAATACGGATAAACATATCACTGAGATTGTGTTTAAGTGGACGCATGCAAACAAGAGCATTGAAGACCTTTTCGTAACCGTCGCGGCAACCACTCTGGTCGGGATATTGTTTAACAAGGGCTTTCCATACATCGTTGAACTCGACCTGTTTGAGAAGATCGGCAAAACGAATTGTCTCGATTTCAGCAAGACGCGGGCAACGGTTAACCTCAGTGAGATTTTTGTTGCAGTACGTGCAAACACCCTTTTTGAGGAACTTGCACCATTTGCGGTCAACCTTGCAATATAATTTTCCCATATTGTTTCCTTTTTGTTACAATACAAATATACAAAATATTTTTGAATTATTTGTTAATTTTTTATTTTTTAACATTTTTTAACAAAAAAGCCTCCGCTGAAGCAGAGGCTGAAGCACAGTAAGTTGACTTAATATATTGTTTTAGAATTCTCTAAAGAAACTTACACGTCTGTTAATAGGAGATTTAATATCACCAAAGGCAATATCTTTACCTTTACCGTTTACAGTAAGCTGCTCCTCTTTGACACCACAACGTTCAATTAAAAGTCTTTTAACTTCATTTGCACGTTTTTCAGAAAGTTTTTGGTTGTATTCAACACTTCCAGTATAATCACAATAACCAACAATATTGTAATTTACAGTTGTGTCGGAATTCATAATATAAGCAACTTGTTTGAGTTTCTCATACTGGGTTCCTTTTACTGTATAACTATCATTATCAAATTCAATACTGAATGGCATTGCATAAAAGTTATCGGAATTCTCTCTCATGCTGGCAAGAATACTATCAAGATCAGAAATTATACTGTCTTTAAGTTTGATTTCCTGCAATAGAATTTCGTTGTCATGTTGCAAAGCATCGATTCTCTGCAAATGAGCAAATACTGTATCAGGACAAACTTTTTTATGATATTCAGCTATACTGTCATTTTCTGTGTTTCTAATTTCTTTTGTTTCCTGAAGAATTGTCCATTGTTCGAGAACAGCTTTATCTGTTTTTGTTAAACCAAAATTATATCTATAGCCAAGTTTAAGAAATATGTTTGTGTTATACCAATTTGCAGGAAATTCGGCAACAACATCTGCACCAAGTTCTGCAAATAAAGAATTGTGTTCATTCAAATCGTAAATATAACCAACACCACAATCAGCTACAAGTTTAAGATATTTATGATCATGCAATATAGCACCACCACCATCCGCAAATAGATAAACACCACAAGGAAAACGATAGTCAAACCCCACCATACCTTTTCCATAGCGGTCAGAATTTAGAGTATCTGCTGTAAGAAAACCTGAAACGTCAGCAACGATGCGGAATCCCCAGCTATCAGTTAGTTGTTTATGAGCAGTAAAACCAAAACCAATATTTGTACCTTGTCCAAAGTTCCAGTTATTTGTTTTGATTTCTTTTGATAGAATTACATTTCCGCCAAGTGACCAATTGCTCCAGAATGAAGGAGTAGGTTGAGCATTAGCGAAAAGGAAAGAGAACATCAAAGTTACAATAAGTAAAAATTTCTTCATCTTTTCAATTATTTTAAGTAGTTAATTAAATTATATAAATGAATTTAGTTTTGTTTAATTATTTCCTTTGTATTTTCGTTTATTGTTAAACTTTTTGAAGTCAGATACATTTCTAATAATACAAAGCTATCATGAAGACCGGTTGCAAGTTCTTTTCGTATTAAACCTAATGCTTCTTTATCAACTTTTTTAAATTGGTAACGTTCATATATTTTACCAACTTTATTTATATAGTTGTTTAATTCAGTCTTATCTGGATCATTCCACATTGTTCTCATTCTTCAATCTTTGGCGTTGTATATATGTTTTCTTGTTTTTGCTTTTTGTTATTTTCAATTCTAGAGTTTTCTATTTCCTCGTCTTTTCTGAACTCCTCAAGTACATCATATATCAATTCAATATTTCTATCAGCTTGGTCAAGAGTGCAATGAACAAACCAATTTAGCGTTTTTGTTGATACCCCGTCTGAGCATCGTTCAATAAATTTTAGGTCACAGGCAACGGTATCTTTTACAAGTTTTTCATTGGCAGGAAAAACATTTATCATTTTGGAATTTATCTCCACAATTTCTTTGGAATCGTAACCTCTTACAAGTTTTTCATCACCTAATGTATATTCAATATCTCTTACACATTCAAGTGTTAAATACTTTCTTCTCATTGTTTCTTTTGACTGATTAATTTAACAAGGTCGCGACAAATCTTGTAATGAGTATTTGTTTTGGTAAGTTCTCTTGTAGCATGTTCAACTTCGTCAACATTAGTTGGATCTACAGTAGCAGACCATTTAAATAGTTTTGTATATTCCTCGTCGTATTTTTTAACAAGCTCCTCCAATTCCTCTTTTGGTATCCATATACCGTCATCAATAATTTTGTATTCTTTAAGTTTAACAAAATAAGTTTTGTCTGTGTATATGTAATTTTTCATATTTCTCCTCTATAATTTAAGTATTGTCCTCTTTTCCATTTGCCGCATTTTGTGCATCTGTAATATGAACGACATCTGCATCGATTTATCTCATCTCCGTAAACGTTATGTTCAAATTGATATTCGTGTTTACAGAAAAGTTTTTTAAAAATTTTCATCTTATTACTTTTATTGCACCACAACGTTCGGTATCGCCTGTATTGATTATTGGAAAATTTTCATCACTCATTGTATTGCCTTCCATGTTTCTTCACCCCAATCTTTTATAAATTCTGTTTTGTTTTTGTAGCCTCTATGCTTAATCCAAGTTAATGCAGATATTTTCTCTTCGTGTTGTTCGTCCCAAATGACTTGACATTCCTCCGAACAAATTGTCTGTCTATACACCTCTTGGTCGAACGGTTTACCGCACACTTTACAAATGACGTCCTGCTTTAATTCGTGACCGTAATGTTTGTTGTGTTGCGGATGTTCAATACAGGTTGCGTACGTGCAGTTGTCGCAAATTTCGTCACAATGACCTGTATCGTAATTGTAACCCATTAATAATATTTTATGTTTGCAAAAAAAGCTTTTGTTGCCCCGTAAACTTCTACCTCATAAATTTTTGTATCACAACCATCACCTCCGTAGACTTTCAATCGGACAGGAGATTCCCATTGCATTATCATCAATTTACTTTGTCTAACGGCTAATGGTTGTTTCAAAAACTTTTCATCAATAATTCCAGACTCTTTAACATATTTGATAGTTTGTTGATATACCCAGCTGTTTATTTGCCTCATCACAGCTTCCTCATTTCTAGCAGAATGAAATCTTGACTTATACAACTTTATATTTCTGTGAGCCATTCCATAATAAGTCTTTCCTTCTCTCAATTCAGATAATGCAGAATACCGAAACTTTTCAAGTTGAGACTTACGAATCTTTTGTTCATTTGTAAGTTGTTCAGCTGGAAATTTATTAAGCCACTCCAATTCAGCTTTGATTTTACGAAGCATTGTTTTTGCGGACTCAATTTGATATTCATACTTAGGAAGGTTTTTTAATTCATGACGATAATGACCTTCCTCTGTTTGACGTTTTTCTATTGCGCCTCTTCGCAAATTAATGAGTTCTCGATACTCAATATCGTAATCGTTAAGTAAAGTATTCACGTTAAAGAGTTCCTCCTACAACATAACCGCAATTTTCAAGATATAAAACAATATCATCTTCATCCAATTCGTCCAGAAAATCATCTGGCCAGCGGTTATAAGTTTGTTTGAATTTTGAAGTAATTCTATCCCAAGCTGCAACGTTCAAGTCTGAGTCAAGAACAACACTTGCAATAAAATCTGCGTTTTCTTTAAGAATTTCTTTCTTTTCAAACTCTGAAAGACAATTCCAAATATCTTCAAAACAGACATTTAAATTTTTGTATTCTTCTTTGTTGAACAATTTTTGGTCACAAAGACTCAATGAGTCAACAATTCTTTGAAACGGAATTTGCGTATACATATTAAAGGAATTCTTTTTCTAAGTTAAATTGTGGAATTGAAACAGTGTAAGCCTTACCATTGCCCCAGCCGACGTGATTGCACTGTACAATTACAGGAATTTGATAAATTCTCTTTTCGTAATCACGCGGATGCTCGTCTGCAAGTTTTCCTAGATTTTCGTAACAGGTATTCCAAACCCATTCTTTAATTTTGAGCCAACGGTCGTCTTCTTGACGAATGCTCATATACTGAGGTTTGGTATAATTGATATGTTCAAACTCTGCTTCTCGTTGTTCTTTTTTGAGTTTGATACGGTCATCAAGAGCCATATCTCTGAAACGATACATCTGGTCAGCATCAACATCTGCAAAACGTGTAAACTCAATCGTATTTGCTTTTGCATAGGAAAATGCACATTTCGCAGCAAACGTACGATAAGAAATTCTTTGCAAATTCTTTACGCTTTGCTCATATTTGTATTGAAGATTTTCACGTAATTCGTGGATGTCTTGATAAATTTTGAAAATCTGCTTAGCAGTAAATTTAAGACCTGCCCCTGCACAAATCTTTCCGTTTTGAAGGAAATTTGGATATGTTTTATTTTTCATAATCAATGTTTTGCTGTATATTCAATATCTTTTTTAACTCTGTCTTCAGACATAAACAAATATGCAATAGGAAATTCCACTTTGATTGGTCCCATTACTCCTTCACCATAAACTCGTACATTATAAAATTTGTCGCCGAGAATATACATTTCTTTTGGCCAACGATTATTTGGCGATATTTGACATTCAAGTGTTTCCCAATGATCTTCGTCGGCATACTTGGCATCTTTGTCAATAACAACCAAATGCTCGAGAATCATCTCAACTTGGTCGTTCATTTTGTTTGCGAGTATCTTATACTCAAAAAAATCTTGAATAGTCGGAGTTTTCATATTAAGGCTTAAATTTAAATTCTTCGTAAGGTTTCAAATTGCGATAAGCAACGGTTTCAGAGCCATCAAGACGTTCACCTGCCCAGCCGCCTTTCATCCATTGGTTGATACAAGTATAAATTCCCATAAGGCCGCAACGAATAGTTACATAAATTTCACCTTCTTCAAGCTCAGTACGACCTTTGTGAAATGGTTTAAAATCTTTGTAAAATACAACTTCTGTTCTTCCGTCATCTTCCCATACACTTGTATGAAAATCAACAATTTGGTGCTCAAAGCCGTGCATCCAATCGGCATATTGTTCTAACTTTCCTTTCATATTTAATCTGTTATATGTGGTTGTACTTCTTTTACTTCTTCTTTTATTTTGATTTCAGGAGTTACGGGTTCGTTCCAAGCTACCATTAAACGACTTTTTGAGTCTTTTTTAGGAAAAGCATGGAATCCGTCGTTAATATAGTGTTTGATAATTTCTTGAAGGACGGGCTGTTCAAAATCTTTATTATTTCCGTAACTGTCTTTGTTTGCGTATTCTATATAGTATTCACCTCGTTCAGCAGCTGCATATATTTTTTCGTCTATTGATTTGACATACTTAATAATGACTGCTCGCCTTGAGATGGTTCTTGCTTCTTCGGCTGTCATTTGCTTATGTTTTGTTTGTAATATTCAAAGAACTTTTTTCCGCAATCTGGTTCATTCATTGACATCATACAATGAATTGTAATACAGTCAATCCAAAGCGATTTAGTTTCAACAAGAAAAATATTAGATATATGTTGTTTTTTCAAAAACTCATATAACAACTTGAAACGTTCACGATAATAACACAAGTCTTTGAAATTGTGATAAGGAGCATCTATCGAATCTCCTCTTGCAATAATATGCTGCTGACATTTTATTACAGGAGCATCAAGAATAACATAAAGTGTATCATCATTCTTTTTTATTTCATCAATAGCCATTAAAGCTTCTACACTCAATTTGAGAGGTTCTTTTTCTTCAGTGTAAGGTGAAAATAACTCGTCGCAATCTGTTAATCTTGACAATGGACCGCGTTCAGATACTTCAAGACCAAGTACATCCTGCATTGCTTTTGCACGACTTGATTTTCCAGTACCGTCGTTGCCGTCTAATACCAACTTTTTATAAATGTACATATATTTATTATATTACTTACTTTTTAGAAGTTTTCTTTCTATAAATTGGACGAACAATTTCTTGAAGATAATATTTGTCCTTATTTTTGTTTTTGTAAATAGACTGCCATACTCCTGTAGCAGATTTTTTCCACGTAAAGAAACTGCCTACTGCCATTCCTGTCCAGAAAATGTACATGATAATCAAGTAAATCGGTTGGTCAGGCAATTGGAAATATGTAATGATATACAAAATATCATTGATAAACCAGACAACCCAAGCCTCTACTTTATGCTTTACCATCAAGACAGTTGCAATAATTGAAGTAGTCACAGTTGCAATATCGAATGCTTTGAATTCTCCTGGTAGGGAAAGTACAAGCAATGTAGTTGCTGCCGTTGCTAAAAATACGAGAGCACCTATCATTGGAAGGTCCTTTTTAACAAACATTGTAGGCAAGCTATTATCTTTGCCCCAAGTTGCACAACCCCAAAAACCAAATAACATATACAAACAGTTCAAAGCAACATTTCCATATAGTCCTACGTTGTAAGAGAACAACGCTAGAAACACCATTTGCAAAACATAAAATATCCAATTGCTTCGCAAATTAAGCAAAACCAGAATACTCTGGATTACTCCAAGAATAACTGCTATAATCTCAATAGTCGTAATCATCTGGATTCATTCGTTTTAGATACCAATTAAAAACTTCAATAGCCTCTTCTTTGCTGTAAACTTGCTTGACTGTTGTCTTGGTGCTATTTACAAGATCAGTAAATACAAGAGGATACCACAGAGGAGAATTCCACTCATTTTCAGGAACCTCGCCTTGAGCGTCTTGCCTGATATAAGTAATAACAATTTCCTTGCTTGCGCAAGCAGCATGGATAAGTTCGGTAATTGTACCCGGGCAAGCAGCATCATTCGGAAGAAAGAAGAAAACAACATCAGCTTCACGAATTTTCTTTCGCTCATTGCGAACAATATCTTCAGCTGTTAATTGGTCCTCGTAGAAATAAAATGGTCCTGAGTATTCAATCAACATATTTTCGCGAAACGTCGGTTTAACCCAGCCTGTCTTAGGTTCATGCGCAATATGATCAGGATTACCTACTAAAATTGCACGATAATCTTTTGCAAGGTTCTCGATACTGTAATCCTTATATTGAAAATCAAAAGGACCTGCACAGTAAACCTTAGGTATTTTATTAGTTGCCATTACTTTCTGAGGTTTTTAAGTTTGTAATAGAAGTCGCCGTACCGGCCGAGTTTGTCGTAAATGGCCTCGGTTTCGCAATACTTAATAATGTTGTCAATAATGCTGGTAGGTACCTCCATAGTAGGTACAACAGCCTGCTCCCTTTTGTTTGCATCTTCAACAGCTTTTTTATAATCGTTTGCAGTATATCTTTTTCCATCCACAGACGCAGTAGGACAAGTTTCAACATCCCAGTTGTTTTTGCTACCGTCTTTGCAAGTTAGATGCCAAGCACCGTTGTAAACGGTTGTGTCATGTATAATGGTGGCTGAATAGCCGGCATCCGCAGGATCCATATACATTAAATATCCATTGTACCACCATTTTTCATTTGCAATCTGCTCTCCGTTTTCACGAATAAAATTGATTGCTTGAGCAAAGTCATTGCCGATGTGAAGATGGAGACTTTTTAAATCTGCAAGTGTCTGTACCATATTGTTTCCTTTTTGTTACAGTACAAATATACAAAAAATTTTTAACTTAATTGTTAAAATTAAAAATTATTTGTGAGGAACTGAACCATATTTGTGGATTTTCACATAAGGACTGTCTTGCCCGAAAACGTCAGGCTCAAAATATTTGTGTTCTCCACAGATTGGACATTCAAAGTAATACTCGCCAGGATCCTGCGAGCATTCGTGCAAATCTCCTTTTTCTAACACAAATACAGAGTCGCAGTATGGACATCTGATTTTGCCGAAATTGTTTTCTAATATTTTCATTGTCAAATTTTTTTATATGCGTTTTCAACCGCAATATCTGTCATAAATTGAACGCCTTCATTGAAGCCGTCCTGCCAACGCTCCTCGATAGCACGATGAATCATTTTGTACATTTTCTTTACTTCATTATACTGCGCAATAAGTTCTTTCTTTTTGATTTTCAGTTGAGTAAAGTTGTATACCGCAGTTTGGACAGCATCCATCAAATCGCTTTTGATATAAATGTCCGTTTCATTTTTGCATTGTTCATTTATTTTGGCGATGACGCGTTTCTTCTCGTAGCATTGTATTTGCAGTTTCTCAATTTTCAACTGCAGGTCGAGCATCTTGAGTTGAAAATGGGAGTCTACTTTGCTGATATTTTTATTGTGAGGTTTTGACATTATTTTTTCAAAAGATTAGATTTAACAAATTTCTTGGCTTCAGTGTCGTTCCAATCGGCAATGTATCCGTTTTCGTTGATTGTCATATACATATAATCGCCGTAACCGTTTTCGTCAGGGGAAAGGAAGACAGGAACATAACCTCTTTGATAATCATACTGAGTTCCGTTAGGCTCCTGATAACGGAGATAACACTCATCGACAACTTTGTAGTAAACATTGGCATACTTGCCCTTTTCCCAGTTGATAATCTGACCGGTGGTGATGTCAATGATAGGTTCCCAGTAATATTTTCCATCTTCAATACGCATGCACGGCATGTTAGCATTTACGCGAGATTTCATTAAGCGGTCATCAATATCATTTTCTCCATTGACTTCGGCGTACTCGCAATGATAAATTGCAGCGCTAACGTGAAGCAAGCCGTCAGGATATTTTGAAGTGTTCTGACTCTCTTCCATTCTAGGAATATATTTTCTGATTATCTTCAACAGATCCGAAATCATCTCCTCGCGATTGTCAGCATCGAGCAGGTCAATAGATTCCGAAATCATATTGGTTACTTTTTCAATTCTAGTTTTTGTACTACTATCCATATTTTTCCTTTTTTGTTACAGTACAAATATACAAAAAATTCTCAATCTAATTGTTAAATTGAGAATATTTTTTGTTAATTATTGTTAAAATTATCCTCATGGAAAAATTCTTTCCAAAAAAGAGGTTCGTCGTCAAAATCTAGGTCAAGTCCTTTAAATGATATGGTAAGGAATAACCACAATAGAAAAAGAACTAATATAACTCCACCGATTATAAGCCAAGTCATTTCAATTTACTTATTTGGTTCGCCATTTATATAGCAAGGTTTAACATACACTGTATCGTTTTTGATAGTTGCTTCTAATATAGTACTGTCTGACGAATTCATTTGATCCATCATTTTTGTTTCAGGCATTGCTGCTCTAATGGAATCTGCTTCGTGAATAGAATCAGCAACTCTTATAGAGTCGGCAATTCGTTGCTCCTCTTCACATTGTTTGCAACCTTTGGCAATAAGTACGCAAAGCCCAAAAATTGCTGCTGTTACAAGCAAAGAAACTCCGACGATTTTGAAAATCTCTTTGATGTTGTCTTTACGATACTGTTTTTGTCTAGTACTTTTCATTTTGATTTTTGATTTAATTCTAACCTAATATAACGGACAATATTCCAATGCCTACACTGCCTACAACTGAACCGAATGCAAACCAAAACACCACCCAAAATGTGCGACGGTCCTTGTGCCTACGACTTTTTTGAAATTCTGTGTACATTATTCATGTAATTTTGTACGATTGCCTGGGTACGTTTCATTGTACTTATGACAGTGCGGACATCTTACTCCATCCCAATCGCCCATCAGACCACCCTCGATGTCATGGTCAATACAGTTCTCGTCAAAGTCAAATGTTGCACCACAGTACTCGCAAGTCATTTCATAATCGTATTCGTGGTATTCCGGCAAATAGTCAACAAGTTTGTCGATGTCGGCAACCCAATATTCCACACTGCGTTCAGTGTAATAATCCTGCTCGTAGTCTGTGTCCGTATAAAGACAGTTGTCTTCAATTTCTAAATATTCCATATAGGACATACGAGGAAATTTGTCCTTCAAGAATTTATGAAATTCGACAAACTTTCGCGGTTTTTCCGGTTCCATACTATGACTACCTCCGCTATAGCCATAGTACTTACCAGATCTTGTCCACGATTCGCCGCGGAACTCGCCGCAACCTTTTTCTACTTTGCCATAGTCTGCAAGCATTTCAAATAATTCGTTTCTTGTGAGTTTTCTCTCCATTGCTTCAAAGTTTTAATTGTTATTCAAGGTCTTTCCACTGATCCTCAGGATAGTTGGCATGAACTTTGTCAATCCACCACTTGGTTTTGAATTTAACTTTTGGCATTCTCTGACCTTTGAGTAAAGATGTTGAACGACAAACGACACCTTCTTTAATCTGCGGCCATTTACAACCTTCCTGAGTCCAGTCATTGTTCCAAATTTCGTCAACGAAAGTTTTTGTAAGCACACCTTTGAAAATCAGTTCAGGTGTTTCAACTCTTTCGTCTTTGCAAAAAATTTCATAAAACGGTTTCGGCTCAATATAACCTTTTTTCTTAATGAATACATCAATCAGCGCAAGGTGCATTTCATCTCCTGCTTGGTGAAAGCCTGCAAAGGAATGTTCTCCATACCATTCAAAATAGAATGTGATTTCGTCAACTCCTGCAAAAATGCCACCTTTGCCTTTGTTCTTTTTTACAAGCTCAATCAATACTGATGGAATATTGGAGGTTTTGAAATAACGGACAGTTTCGCCAAACTGCTCGTCGTTTTCGTCAACCATTCTTTTTCTACTTCCAAATGTATCAAATTCGCTTTTCTTTGGATTAAATTTGACAGCGAAATTTTGCCCGTCCAATTTGTTGAAAGCCCAAACACTTTGTCCAAGCAAAAAACCGTCGTCCTGAATTCTGTTAATACTGTCGTAATGTCTCATATTGTAAAAATTATTTTGTTATACATTTGGTCCTAAGATAACAAAATACTTTTGCACATTTAACACCAGTCGTCCAGTTTAATTTCCCAGCCAGGGAATCGGTACTCAATAATCTTTTTGGCAAGAGAGAAAATCTCTGCTTTGGAATAGAAGGCGTTAGTTGAACTTCCGACTTCATAACCGTACCAGCGGTCAGGATCTTTCTCAATTTCCGTACGTGTAACCGGACGAACGAGCTCAATTTCGTATCGGGTACTAACAAGGTCCTTGATACTGCGGTCCATATTTTTCCACTCTTCACAAAGATAACCACCAACGGAACACCACCCGCCGTTTTCCTGTTGCTGAACAATATACGGAGCGTCAGCATAAATTCGACCGTAATAATGAACGGCTTCAAAGCAGGTACCACGGAATGTAGTAATCTCGACGTGGGCTTCGTATTTGTGAGGCGGACGCACTACGTACTCAGGATGGTTTGGAATTGTAATGTCCAAGCCAGTCTCCTTAGTAAAAATCAAAGGATACTGTCCGCGATCGTGGCAATGTTCTTCAATGAATTTTTCGCCAATCTGATCCATATTGTTTGTTGTTTAATTTATAATACAAATATACAAAAAATTTTTTAAATAATTGTTAATTTTTTTGTAAATTTATAATTTTTTCTTTCAACTTGACGTTTCGCATGGCCTCGAGTCTCATCAACTCCATTTTCTGTTCAATAAACAATTTGCGAGCAGACCAATTCAGTCTCGGAAGTGTTACCGTTGAAAGTTCACCGTCCTCAGTATACACCAAAATTCCGGCATCAAAACGATGATCTGTTGTACCCTCTGGTTTGTTCTTTATATACTCTAAGACCTTATCTTTTATTTTTAATGGAATACAATAGTAAAACGATTTGATGAGATTAGACGAATGGTCGTGTTCTTTTTCAAAGTCAGCCAAGAAGTCAGTGAAAGAACGCTTGATCTCAATTTCAGTCAAGTACCCAGCCTTTGAACAAACAAGAACGTCGCATTCATGACCGATACGAAGATTGTCAGACATGCCGATAACATTGAAAGCCACGAAATTTTTAACATAATTGAACTCGTTTGACTTTGAGATAATGTTTTCAATTTCGTATATACTGAGATTGGTGTCTCCGTATTTTCTTGGCTTTGTGTCAAGTTTGTCTTTTTCCTCAGGAGAAAGTACCTTTACTCCTCGTGTTCCGTATACTCCCATATTATTTTTTCTTTTTAGGAAACTCCTCGCCGCTGTCAATGCAGTTCTTAAGAATTGTCATGTTTGAGCGGAAAGTTTCGATGTGATCTTTAACTGTACCGTAATCGTATATGCTTACCATACCAGCGGGACGATTGATAACAATTGGTTCTTTGCGTCCGTAAGGCCAGCATGCTCCATACAGTCTCATATCAATGGACAGATGAGGTCTGAACTCTTCCTCTTGATTTTCACGAGCAAGGTTGAGCGTCATACAAAGATTTGCACATTTGGTAGGAAGCTTGTCAGGCATGTTGCGATTGTAATTCGGAATAAGAAACTTCATTCCTTTTTCGTCCACAAACATTCTTGGAGTTTTGTAGTAAATGTCTACAAACTCAATGTCCTTGAACGAGTCATTCTTTTGCGACGGCGGAATATACTTATAACGAAAACCAAGCTCATCAAGAACGTTCGTGATAAGCTTGATGTCTTCGTCCGTGAATTGAAGTTCGTGATCGTCGCTGAGTTCAAAACCACCAAAAAGTTTCATATATTCTTTGTTTTATTGTTACAATACAAATATACAAAACTTTTTTAAACTAACTGTTAAAAATTTTGTTTTTAACATTTTTTAACAATCAGCCTTCACTTTTGTATATTCGTTCATATGTCATAAGTACAACTGTCTTGAAGTCTTGTTCGTCGGTTTCATTCAAAGTCCACGGTCTGTTGCCGATACTTCTGATATCAGGTTCGTCTGCCTTGGTAAGATCAGCAATTACGTAGCATGACTCCGGATTGACAAAACAACTTTTGTGAATTCTACAATGTGGATTTCCGTCAGGACTGTAGTAATAGTCTGGATCTAATTCACATTGAACAAAATCAGTTTCGTGTTGATAATACGGATTCTCATGATAGCAAACAAATTCACCAAGATACTTGTCGTTTTCCTTATTTTTGAAAGGACGAAACTCAATGTTATTTATACGGATTCTCGATGGTTTCATTTTTTATTCCATATTTTCCACAGAATATATTGTACAATACAGGTTCAGAACAAGCATTGAAATATTCTGTAATTTGTTTATCTCTGCCTGATTTTTTGTCATCTGGCAAGCTTAAAATTTTCATTGTATTGTTAAACATCTCAAGGTAGTCGGCTGCACGAGGGCATATTAAATGATGTCCAGATGCAAAGTCGCAGGCCACTCTTCCAATGTTCTCCATATCCTCTTTGCTCAACAAAAGTTTTTGAGGATTTTCAGTCGGATAAATTGAAGGAATCTCTTTCATATGTTCAACAGCAACATTGTAAACACGATGAGACAACTCAGCGCCGGTATTATCCATCATTCTAAAGTTGCATTCTCTCCATTCCTTCAAATACTTGTTATATTGTTTTTCGCTTTTGTACCACGAATAAATGGTATTAGCACATATATCTGCTGTTTTGACAATGGATGCATAACGAATAGAAGCAATACCGTCAAAATATTTGTCGCAGTGACGGTCGGCTCGCGTCTTGCCTTTTTCCTCAGTCAAAGCAAAAACAATATCTGCAGCATGCTCTGCATAACGATGAGAGATAAGAGAAGTTGCGTAATTGAGAACGTCCGTATAATGAAGACGGCAATCTTCGATTGTGTCGTGAAAATAAGCTGCAAAAATCAGCATAAGTACTCCATCGTCTTCCAAATCGTAGTTGCTATATTCAACAGCTTTTTTGTACAAATATAGCATTTGGTCTACAACCATATCAAGATGGAATACATACGGTTTTGAACCATCGTAATATTGGTTTACACTTGCATGAATACCTGCTGCAATCTTTCTAATCTCTTCAACCTTCTTTGAAAATTTAGGTTGTATCATATCGTCCATTTCACTAAATAATTCGTGAAACGTATAGCAACTGGGTTTTGAATAAAATTCGTAATCCATATTATTTTTCTTTTCTGTTAATAGAAGGCTTTACAAGTCTTTTTGCAATATGACAAACAAATTTAAGAGCCTCATCACGGTCTTCATCACAAAATTCACCATTTCTGCTTGCCACATTTGAAAAATATTCAAGGTCTTTCATTTCGTCTCTGTTGAAATGATAATCCCCACCAAACTCGTAGTTTGCTTCGTAAAATTTTTTGCGAGACATAATCAAAAGGATTACGCCTTCAGGAGTCATTCCCGGGACAGATGTTGTGCTTTCAAATTTGAACTCCACCGTGGATGGGTCAAACTCAAGAACACCTTTGTACAACATCTCAATCGGTTCGCCCTCGCTATCATGGTGTTTGATTTCCATTTCAGAAAATGTCATGTTTCCGTCTTTGACAACTTCAACATTGACAACATTTCCAAGGACGCAGTTCAGACCGACCATTCCGGGGATTGAACGAAGTACATGTTCCTGTATATACATTTTATAGGAACGACTGTCCTCGTTGTTTACTTGCGTTGCGAATTTTGCTATATTCATATCTGTTTATTTAAAATCTTTATACAAAATATTGCAATCAGGATCTTCGTCTACTGGAACAAATCCTTGGTATTTAAACCAATTTACACTTTCTCCATTGTCCTCGGCGACAGGAATGCATTCAACTTCAACTTTTTCTGGACGGTATTTCCACCACAAGCTGCTTAAAACTCCAGCTCCATATCCTTCATGTTGCAACTCAGGAACAATCTCAAAATTTTTAATTATGAAATTGTATGCAATCTCGTTCAGCTTTTCCATCAGCTGCAATTTGAATGCAGCAATAACCTCGCCATTTTTGTCCATTGCAACGCCGATGACTGCTTTCGGATTTGTAACTTCAATTTCTTTCCAGTTGAAAGTGTAAAACTTGTCAGCTATCTCGTTAGGTATACGTTTGTAATAAAAATGTAATACGTAGTCGTTCATATTATAAATTGTAATAATCTTCTACTGGGTCGCTGTAATATTTCCACGGACCCCAATTTCCTTTTTTGTCAGACTCACGACGTTGGAATTCCATATAAGGAACATTATCATAATCAACCAAGTCATATTCGCCGTGGAGGTTTAACAATTCTTCATATTGAGCATCGCTAAAATCTTTGTCCCACCAGTTGTTTCCCGGGAAGACAGGAGATTCCATTTTGACATCAATGACTTTGTCGTATTCGTCTAAAAGAACTACTCTAAATTGTTGCATTGTTTTTGTTTTTACGAATTGAATGCGTATTTGTTTATTACGTTGATGACCTCGTCATCGCCGCCAATCAAAGGCTTGCGATTATCTTTCTTGCCAGCAATAGGAGCATGAAAGATACTTGCATATGCTCCATGTCCTTTTGTAAATGCATTCATTTTTCCATAATCAGGAAGAGATCCTGAACTATTCATAGGTTTTCCGGTATCATATTTTCCGCTTTCAGCAACTTTGCGGGTTTTGGGATCATAAATTGCATAATACAAAATATCCCAACCCGGGTCGTAATCGTAACCGCCTTCTGGTTTAGGAGTTTGTTTGCATGTGGTATAATTTGTTACTACCAAACAAATATGAAGCTTGCTTCCAGTTTCGTCATTATCAGCGACAACCGAATTAACCCAGTTGCTTAATGCGCGTTTTGCTACTTTGTTGTAAATGTTAATAAAAATTGATACCATGCTGTTTTCCTTTTGTTACAGTACAAATATACAAAAAATTCTCAACTTAATTGTTAAATTTGAGAATTTGTTTGTTAAAAATTGTTAAAATACTTCATCTTCAATTTCAGCATCTTCAACATCTTTTTTCTGAATCCAAGGAGACACAATTAACATATCAGCAGGTTCTTTAAGTATAATATATCTTCCATTGATATGTTTAGATATTTCAACACGAAGGTCGGTCAATTTTGTAACAAGACCAAGTTGAACTGCAGCATAGTTACTATCTGAATAAGCAACAGTATCTCCAACTTTATATTCAACACCTCTCATATCAACAAGAGGTTTTTTCTTAATGTTCTTTTCTTTAATAAATTCGTCTGCAGCGGCAAGTACAAGATTGCGATCAATCATTTTAATTTCAATCTCTGTCCACCAGCTAACATAGTAGCAATGATATTTAGAACCATCTACGAAGTCTACATGTGTATGACCTTTAGCATAAAACAAATTGTCTTGGAACTCAACATAAAAGTCTTGCTGCTTGATATCTTCAATATAGCGATGGTAGTCTTCAGGTTTTTTGAAGTTTACTCTTTGCACTTCTGTTTTTATACATTTTTCATTTGTTATAAATCCTTTAAGTTCCTTTGTATATTCAAACAGAGGTTTTCCTTTATCCCAGTTACAATAAGCAGGAGTTGCTTTTAGTCTAATTTTGAAATGCCACGGATCAAGTTTTTTATTAAACTCGTATATGATATTTTCGTATACTTTGAAAAAATACTCATTTACTGCATTAGCAGTTGGTCCTTTAATGTCACTTATTTTCATATCTATAATTTATTAAATATCCTTTATTAAATATCCATACAACGTTCATGATAACAGTCATCGCACAACCAGCAATACTCTTCTCTATCCCACATTTCCTCTGCATACGGATCTATTCTGTAGGTTGCACCTTCACAGCCGCAATCGTCGCAATAACCCGGGAGTGCTTTACGTTGTTCAAGATCATACATTTCCTGAATACGACGGCGTTGAGCTTCTTCTTCAATTTCTTTTATGTATTGTTTTTGCTCATCGGTATAATCCCAAGGCTCATCAAGACTGAAAGGCTCGATGTTCCATAAAGTATCATAATATAGTTTTTGTACGGCAAGAGCAGCTTCATTGCTCATTGTATAAGAAGATGTGCGTATATCGCTTATCATTTTGCGAAGCTTTTGCTCATACATTAAAGGAAGCACACACCAAATAAGCTTGTCATCTGCACTTACGATAATATAATCCGTTTCGTTTTTGAACTCCCAATATTTTACATCATATTTTGGATTTCTAACTCCGTATTGTTTATGTCCACCTCTCCACTCTTCAACGATTTTTGTAAATGTTTTGTAAGTCTTTTCACGTCTTATAGGTTTACAACCATCTTTGAATAATACAAGACGGCCGTCCATTGTAAAGCATGCACCGAGTTTTAGATTTGCCCTAAAATCTTTGTCTTCATTGTAATTTTCAGGCATACCTATAAACTTTGCAATACGACTTTTTCCTTCGTCATGCCTAGAAATATTGAACCAAGGAAAAAGTAATACTCCTTTAGACATTGCAAACCCAAAAGAAGTTTTGTCCTTAGGAGTGTCATGATGCCACAACTCTTCACGGTCCATGACACGATAACGGTCGTAAGGATCGTAGCCTTTTTCTTCTCCGTCCTTTATATCTTTATGATATCGCATTCCGCCTCTATACAAGACGAACACGTCATTCCATTTTCTATATTCTATTGTTTGCATATTTTTTGTTTTACAGTACAAATATACAAAAAATATTTTAAATAATTGTTAAATATATGTTAAAAAGAGGGTCCCAAAACTGAGACCCTCTGCTATATAGTAAGCAAAAACCAACATGTTACTGTTTGATGACAGGAATTGTCTTAGCAATGTTGTCCTTTACGACAACAATAAAGTATGTTCCTTTTGGCATACGCTGAAGGTCAAAGCAACTGTAGGTGCTGCGGTATATCTCTCTACCCGTTGTGTTGTAAATTCTGAGGTAGTCAAAATCACCGTCGATGGTAATAACACCTTTCGTTGGATTTGGATAAACCTTAAAGCAGTTCTCGTTCACTTCGTTAATACCAAGAGGGTCCTGCTCAAAGTAAGCCATAATTGTAATTGAATTGATATCGCTGTTGGTATCAGTCGGGTCAATATCAGGAATACCACCGTCAAGCGTTAGCCAACCATCTGCAAAATAAAACTCTCCGTCAATGGTGTCGCTATCAAAAAATACCATAACATCTGTCCAAATTGAGTCAATTACTGTTGCGCTGTCTGTAACATACTTATTGTAAACAGTGATAATTTCCCAACGATTGAACAAGTAACCATCGTAAGCAAATGCGCGATAATCGTAAGCGTTCTCTGCCCATACTGTGTCGTAGATATAAGTATAATTAGTATCTACTGCAGTAACAGTATCAATCACATAGTTTGTATCAATTACATCGCCAACAGTATCGTAAACAGCAGTGGTATCGTAATTGATAATTGTGTCGACGTTCATAATAGCACTGTCAAGAACATCGATCCAAGAAGGATACTTCTCAACATAACCCATAGAACTGTCGTTCACGTTTACGGTTGTCTGTGCGTTAGCACCAAATGCCAGCATAAAAACAGCGGCAATAATCAAAAAAAGCTTCTTCATTTTTTGTTTGATTTAATTATTTTGTTTGACTTAAAATTACTTAATGAAAACGAATGCAATGATTGAAAAAATTAGCAAAAGGACAATGGCAAGTGCCGCGCCGCCCCATAGTGGAGCTGTAACCCACCACCAAGACCAATCAATAACATGTGTAAGCTTGAGAACAAGAAACACAATGAAAAGCAATCCGCAGAAACTGATGCCACCACCTGTGGCTGTTGAATTGTTATCACTCATAATTTAACTTATTTTGTTATTTATTACTTTGCAAGATGATTATACCCAGGCATACAAGCAGCCGCACCAGCAGTAAGAATTCGCTGGTAATACTCTCGGCACTCCTGATTGGTTTTGTGATAGTTGCCAGACAACTTGCGCCAACGGTCAGCATCTTTGTCCTTGCCAGCGATAGCATTGCAAATTACTCCACGAGAACTGATGAACCAGTAATTGTCAACCATTTTAATCTTCTGAGAAGAACGAGTTTTGTCGCCGGTGCATTCAGAACGACGGATAGGACAATTCTCAGAAATGTACATTGTACCGCCGCTGGTGAGGAACATAATATTGGCATGAGCGCCATCCACAGAAGGATGAATCTCGTTGATTTTTGCGACCTCGTCGGTTAGCATCTGACCAGAACCGTAATGGTTCTTTCCACTGTGTGTCAGATTGACAAAACGGCCAGTAAGACTGACCATATCACCAACCTTCCACTTCTCATCCTCAGGAACCTGCTCCTGAAAACAATTCTTCATAGAGGCAAAAACACTGGCCTCAGGAGAATCACTGTTAACCTCATACTGACGGCCTTTAACCATTCCGAGCAGCGGAACGTCTTGGGTGCAAATGTAAATAAGTTTCTTCATTTTTGTTGTTATTTGTTGTTTATTACGTTGTTAATTGATTCCGAAATAATGTTGAGAGTTTCTGTAGCCTCGTCGTCAAACATTTTTCTGCCTATTTTGTCTAGCATTTCACACATCATATCATAGGCGGCTTTATAGTAATATTCCTCGTTGGAACCCGGTTCAGCATGGCGATAGATATGTTCAAGACGGTCAAGTTCGTTTACAATGTTATTTTCAATAATATCCATATTGTTCCTTATTGTTACAGTACAAATATACAAAAAATTCTCAATATAATTGTTAAATTGAGAATTTATTTTGTTAAAAAATGTTAATAACTCCAGAAAATATCTTCAGAAAACAACCGAGGTTTTATTCCTGCGAGATTTGGATTGTCGCAAGTTTTTGTAGGGTCAATCTGTTCATTTGCCAATGCAATTTGATATGCTTCCTCTCGGTCTACATATCTTCCAAAGTTTGTATAGAATCCACCACCGCTATCTTGTTCAATTCTATTCTTGTGCCGTCTAATAATGTCAGCATGACATCTTCCAATTTCAATGGTTGTAATATCATCGTAGTCGGCATCATCTTTTCTTATTGTTTTGTCTTTGTAAACAACTGGTCGTGTTACAAACTCTGGTTTGAGTTTATATGCAGCTGCAACAATATATTCTTTGTTTCTGTCCATTAGAACTTATCTCTCCAATCTTCAAGTTTTGTCCAATTTGGTTGCGGATCTCTGTAACAAGCTGAACCGAACATATACGGAGACTTGTTAGGATGATGATATGCAAGGAATGAATTGTGAGTCCATTGCCAATGTTTTAGACTGCCAGTAGTACACTTTTCGTAATATTGATTGAAACGGGCAACAGCAATCATAATATGATTGAAATGTTTCCAATCATACTCCACGTCATACCATCTGCCTATACCTTTATATTTTGTGGTGCGGAAAAGTTGATATTGTCCGCTTGGAGTGGTACGTCTGAAATAAAAGCCGTTTTGCCAGCTGTAATACAATGTATAAAATATATTACGATGAAGTATATTTCCCTTTTCATCAGTCTCGCAAAACTTAATATTGCCGGCTTTTGTAATTTTGACAGCCCAATTTCCTTCAATGTTGTTTACAAAATATAAAAACTGGTCGTTTGTTATTTTCTTTTTATCAAACGTCTTTTTATCAAGATAAATTGTTATCATATTACCCACCCTCCTGTATTAGAAAGTTGAATTAAATTGTCTTTGTACTTCAAATAAAGTTTGCCGTGTTTCCAGACCAATGGATAAAGTTTTGGCATGCCCATCTTATAGGTTTTGTTGTTTCGCCAAGCAACAAGAGCATTCTTTCCGAAAATATCAACAATACATAAAGTCTTGTCTTTTGCTTCTTTTGTCAATATTTTTTGACGTTCACCTAACGAAGCCCACAATTCATCAGTTTTATATAACTTGAGTTCTTTTTCGTAAGCTTCACGAGACAGGTTTTCTTTTTCAAGAGACACCATTTCACCAAACTGTTCTGCAAGTTTGTATTTGTCAACTAACCACTCCTCATAGGTTCTATTGCGATAATGGTCTTTGCCGTCTTCGTGTTTACCCGTATAATTCAAAATATATTTGATAGGCACATTTAGATAACGACAATCTACTTCTCTGTATTTTCCAAACTTAGCCATTATAAATTCTTTTTCTTATTAGAATCTTTTATAATATCTTCAAGATGCATTTTATTTTCTCTTGCAACGCTCAGTGTATCTGAAACTTCATCATATACTTCCATAAATTGTCCGCATATAGCATCAACTCTTGTTTCAAGTTGTTCAACTACACAAATTAGTTTGTATATCAATGTTGAAAAAACAATAATTGCGATAAGTATTAACGCAAGCAAAACAAGTATTGTTTTCATATCTGTAAATTTTTCTTTTTGTAAGCAAATTTGAAAATTTTGTCCATTAGTTCACTGTCATAAGGAAATGCTTCACCTTCTACATTGTATTTGTTATTCCACGGCACTTGCACAATCTTGACTGCTACATCTTCAGGTTTAGTTCCTTCGGGAAGATAACCGCCTTCAAGTAAAGCTTTTTTGTAAAAATGGCATTGCAATGTATACGAATACCAGTTCAAAGCCCAAAATTGTTTTGCCGGTCCAAACATTTTCTTTGTCCAAGGCTTTGGCGATTTTTCAATTTCACCTGAAGACTTCCAATCAATTATAAGCCATTTTCCTGACTTCTTATGCCTTAAAAGGGCATCAAATCTGCCTTTAACATAAATATATCGGTTAAGGGAAAAGAGGTCATCTCCGTCAAAAAGAGGGTTTTCTAGACGGTAATAAAGAGTCTTTTCTCGGGTTACAAATTCAAATTTATCAAATATTCCAGTATTGTTTCGGAAATTATCAAAATTTTCCATCAAACCGCGAAGTCGTTCGTCATTATCGGCATCATTATCAAGAGCAAATGCTTGAATTTTCTTACTATCTTCAAAATTGCTTTCAGTCAATAAACCGATATAAGTATCAAGAAGACGACCGTAATGTTTAGAGTCATCTCCTGATTTTGTCCACATTGCTTGAATAGCTTCAGCAGTCATTTGATAGTACTTTGACTTTGGATCATTAAAGTACTTATCAACCATATCCTGAGACTTTTTGACTTGGTCAAACGGCTCAGTCAACTGTTCCAATACTTGAGATATTGAAATGTACTGTAAAGTTTTATCTATGTCTTTATTTGAAAAATCTATCATAAAATTTATATTGCTGAAGCAATCAATGTTTAAGCATTTTTAAGATCAGCAAGAAGTTTCTCAAGTTTCTCAATCAACATATCTTTTGCAGACATAAACTCCCAAGTACCGGAATTCCATACTTTCAAATTGCCGCAATCATTCAATTCAGTATCCTCCGGCAAACATTTAACACAACCATTAGCAATCTTAACTGCATGAGCCACGGCAGCAGTATAAAGTGAACCAATGTTTTGACAAGCCTCCTTTGCATCAAGGAATGACTGATACAACTTGGAACCAAAAATTGTAAACTCCATTGCGTTTGCCTCTGCACTTGTCCAAGCATCTCGAACATAGACAGAAAAAACAGGAGTGTCATCATCACCTATGTAATAGGTTTGATTGGCACGATTGCGTTTCATATGAAACTTCTCTGTCAAATACCAATCAATTTGAGCACCAAATCTCCACTCAAGATTGTATTGAGGATTTGAAGTCCATGCAGGAAAATCAAGAGTTTGGTTGTATTGCTCAATTTCAGTCAATACTTGGTCGGCATCAAAGTAATGAATGCCATTCCACTCTACACTATTCTCGCCGTCTGCTATGACTGTGGCCATATATTTCATTTTGTCCATCGAAGGAGGCCACGGTCCATGAACATTCTCATAAATTACAAAGCTGTTAGGCTTATGCTCGTTACAGCCAATCCAAGCCATAACAGGATATTTCTCGTTAATAGCCTGAACTATTTTATTGTTTGTTTTTAAGTCTTTGTTAATCATAGGTTGCAAAGTTTAAGTTTCGCTACACGTCCAATAAACTTGTCGTAGTCCTCTACACGAACAGAGTTTTCAACTACGATAATACGGTCTTTGTCTTTTTTGTACCAGACCATAGAGGTATAAAAACCGTCATGACGGGTCTGAAGATGCAGACCCATTGATTTAATAAAAAAATTGTAACGATTGTGTTGCATATTTTTAATCTTTAACTACTCCAATTTCTTTGTATTGAACTTCAAACTCTACAAGTTCAAAGTCGTCTGCTTTTGCGTAAATACGTCCGTAATCATCTGTAGGCAATGTACGGATAATATTTTCGTATTCTTTTTTGATCTTGCTATTGACTGCAAGAGTTGTACAATAGCCTCCTCGCATAGAAGTTATAATCGTGTTCTTTGTGTTGTACACCTTCCCACCGTCTTTTGATAAATTATATCCTTGTCCGGGTGAATAATACAAACCCGTAGCCTTATGTCTTACTTTGTAAACTTTTTTCATACAACAATTATTTAAGAATTTTATTTGTTACCCAAGTAAATGCTTTATAAAGACCAGTGCCAAGAAGATAGAATACACCGAATCCCATAAGAGCACAAAAACCCATTCCGACAAAACAAAGAATAAGCGGCCAAATGAGAACAAGAAGAAGACACGCAAGGCCAAGTCCTGACTCGTCGTTTTTGTCGAATTTCATCCATGAAATCCAATTGACCCACTTCTCCCCTTTGTGCTTGTCAATAGCTTTGTTAATAAAAACGAGCAGAAAAGCAAGAAGAATTCCGATTGCAAAATAAAATACTACTTCCATTTTTTATTATTTGTTATTGTCAAACCAACTCAGAATCTTGTTTTTAGCCTCGGTGACGGCAATAAACTTTTCCTTATCACCACCACGGTCAGGATGTGTTTCCATTGAAAGCTTGCGATATGTCTTCTTTACCTCTTCCTCAGAAGCATCTTCAGAAAGACCGAGAACAGCAAACGACTCAACAGGTTTTGCAGCTGTCTTGAGGAACATTGCAGCAAGCCGCTCATAGAATGACGAGAACCCACCGAAGAAGTCACCGTACATTTCGCGTTCCATTTCCTCACGCCAACGTTTGCGACGTTCATACTCTTCCTTGCGTTTTGCAGCTTCCTCACGACGGTGAGCCATTTCCTCAGGACACATCTGCTCACGAATTTTTGCAATCGTGGTAGCAAAGTAATAACCCCAGAGTTTTTCGGGCAGACCGAACGGGATCTTCTTGTCAATAGCATCCCACTTCATCTTGATGACGTTCACTGCATTGTCAAACCCTTTAATATTGTTTTCAGCGTGATACGTCTCAAGCAGGGCGAGAAGTTCCGAAGTCATATCGGTCAAGAATTCGTTCTGCTTGTACTTGTTCCAGCCTTTGCTGAGATTGTACTTTTCAATAAAGTCCTTAGGTTTCATATTGTTTGTTGTTTTATTACAGTACAAATATACAAAAAATTCTCAATTTATTTGTTAAATCGAGAATCTATTTTGTTAAAAAATGTTAAAACCTCTCGCAAGTAAAGTTTCCAATAAGTTGTGTAATAAAACCATTTACTTCAATTCGAGTAAAGGCAGGATTGACAGAAACAGCACTGATATTCTGTGCGCCGCTTATAAAGCAGTTTGCAAAATAACGAAGATTGGACGGGCAGCACTTGAGGCAGAAAGATTCCGATCCATCAATGCGAGTACGAATCATAATTCCGTTGTACTCGTTTGTTGAATACTCCTGAACTCCGAGTTTAACAAGCTCAGGTATAGTGTTGCCATAAATATTCTTTGAGCCGTCTCCGTAATTAGTGTACTGCTGAATAATCTTCATACCACCAACTTGGAAAGCTTCCACTTTGAAGTCAATAAACGGTACGAGGTTCTCTTTGATAAAGTAGAACAACTCAGGAGTGTACTCAAATATAACCTCATCGTTGCAGAACTTCACCACTTTTGCATCAGGATATTTGTCCACGATGTCGTGATAAACGTACTTCTGCATAATATGCTTTTCAATATGGCAAAGACGAGAACCGTTTGTCTTTCCGAAAACAACCTGACGAAGTTGGCGACTGTGAATGACGTAGGAGAGAATGAAACATTCAACCTGAGCAATTTCAAATACCTTGGCAATATTGTTAGGTACACTTTGCATAACTGCTTCAGGATGCTCCTTGACAGTTATGACGAACGACTCAAGCATATAGTCAACATAATCGTGCCAATTCTTCTGATTTTCAAGCAACATTGGAGAATCATAACGAAGAGCTTGAAAAGCAGCCTTGCTCATATCAACGGAAATATAACATTTGTTGATATTGGCCATACTGTAAACGTCGCCTGTAGGAATATTAAGCTTCTCAATAGGATACTCTTTATTGATGTCCTTATTGTTGAAGTTATTGTATAGATAACGATGAGCCTCGTCATAATCGCCGATAATACTGTGCCACATAAAGTGTGCAAAATCGTTGATGAGTTTGAACAAAATGTCCACACCGAAGCCCTTTTCTTTGAGCTTGGGTTCCAGTTCAGTCATCATTTCAACCATCTGTTTAGCGTACGCAATCTTTTCCCACTCCTCGTTGCCGTTTGAAATGGAATCGCAGTAATCATTGAGTGTATTGAAAAAGTTGAACTCGTTTGCGGTGAACGGAAGGTCAAAGTCTTTGCAAATTTTTGCGATACAGCTTTTATCTATCATATTCCTTTTTGTTTTTGTTACAGTACAAATATACAAAAAATTTTTGAATTAATTGTTAAATTTTAATCTTTTTTCAAAAATTTTTCTTTAATATAGTTTTCATTTTTGGCAAATTCCTCAAGAGCCTCCTCAAGAGCTTGTACTTTCTCCTCTCCATATTTGTCAATCAATTCCTGATGACTTTTCTTTTTGTAATTTTCAAAAAGTTTGTCCATTCCTTCTTCACTAAGTCTTGAAGTTTTCTTCAGATGGTCCTGCCACTCTTCGTAAGTATCAGGCAAATAACCTATAATTTCAGGATAGAGAAAATTGAAGGCAAAATCCATGTGGAATCCATGATCCTTGAAGAACTCTTGTTCAATCTTATGTCTTTCGCAATCAAGCCAACGGTATGCTTCTTCCGCAGTTGCACCATTTCTCAGTTTTTTGTTAAACTCAAAAATAGCACGACCAATTTGTTCGGATGACTTACTTTTGAACTCTTTGCAATTTTTGAAGTGCTCTTTTATTTTTTCTCTTTGTTTTTCTTTTTCGGTATTTTCCATATTAAAGCTCCATAATTATATGGTTGTAATATTCTTTGCTGACATGATTTTTTTCGTAAACTGATGTGTCGTCGATACTCGACTCATTTAAAAGTATACCGTCATTGCGAACAATAAATGCAACAATTTTGTAGTCATTCATGATACCAATACAACCATACCAGACTTCATTGACTGCATCGGATTCACGCCAAAAGTCTTCAGCATCAGGAATGCCAAGGGAAGCAATTTCATGTTTAAGTTCATTGTACAATTCGCGAGCTTTCTTATGACATTCGATTTCCTCATTAGCAGGAAGATAAAGCGGATTATACCCTACTCCGAAGTGATCCCAATCTATTATATCAAACGGTTCATCAGCAGGGCTTGCATAACGGCAGTCATCGTAGCGATTTGCTGCAGTCAAAATAATAGTATTATAACCTGTCGAATCACCTTCGTCTTCATCTGTTTTGTTACAAATTGCAAAGATTTGGTCGACAATTTCTTTAATTTTTGTAGCTTTTTCCTGCTTTGCTAATAGTTTGTATTGTTCAATATTTCTTTTAATCGTATCGCTGCTTAACGACCATATCTCCTTTGCAGTAATATCGCCGCCCTCTTTCCAACGACGCTTGAATTCGTTTTGAAGCTCTATGATAAGCTCCATATTTTTAACGTCAGTACTATTCATCTGTCTCTTCAGTGTTAGTTTCAAGATTAGCAGATTTCTTTCTGCGGTTTTTGTAATACTTTTCGTAATGATTGCGAGCAATGATGTCATCCTCAGTAAGGGTTCCACCATTCTTCACATACTCCATCATTTCATTGTAATCTTGATCCGTAAGCTCCTTTATATACATAAAGAGCGAGGACTCTCTCCATTTTGTACTCATGTTAAACAGCTTTTTCGTATTCGTAATTGAGTTTCAGACGAAGATAATTGACAGCGTCTTCATACTCTTTATTTGGTTCAACGATATCGTAATTGAACAAACTCTGTGGATAAATGGGTCTCCACTTATTTGCAAAGGCATTGACAAGATTTGTCAGAGCCGGGAACTGCGTCGGACTGACAGTAGTCTCAACGACATGCTTTACAAAATTGAAATCCTTGTTCATTCCTTCGGTGTCGTAGACAACCTTTTTGCTTTTTGTGAAAAAGTGCACTTGCATAAATCTATGAGTTTTGATTAAACAATACGCCAAGGTACGTCTCCATAATGTGCGACATGATTGGCATTTCGTCGCGGAGCGTTTTGTATTTTTTGTCATCTCTTGAATTATTATTTGATGTTTGATTGCAATATTGTGTATCAGTAGAAAGTTCACTAGAGTTAAAATCTGAACCGTCTGCAGGAACTGGTTTGTCGCAAAATTCAATTATCTTTTCTCCTTCCTCCTGTTTTTTGAGCCACTCTTTTCTGCGGCGAAGATCGACAGTATCTTTTACCCAATCAATACCCCACATACGGAAATGAGGATATTTCTTTTTGTACTTGTCAAGTATCCATTTTTCAGGAACCCACCATTCACAATAAGTATCAAGTACGTTGGGATTGTCAATGATACTGTCGTCAAACTTACAATGGCATTTGGCTCTGTTGTATAATCTGCAGTTGGAACAAGTACACTTCAAATTCAAATCCTTCGCAAAGGATTGAAGCCACTTGTTGGACAACAGTTTCTCTTTTTCTTTATCGGATATACTTACCATTTTCCTTAGACCATTCAAAATTTGTGAGAGTATATTCCTTCTTCCAATTCTTGTCTTCATTCAGCTCAACAAGAGGATCGGAATAAACAGAATTAAAATATTTAGAATTTGCGGCATAATCCTGGAGAAGTTTGTAATGATAATTTGCCAAAGCTTCGGAATTAAAGCCACGAGTTTCGACAATAGTTCTCTTTTTGTCTTTTATTGCAGACAGAATAATTTCGTATTTTGTATTCATGTTATTTAGTTTTGAGAAACTGATGCAGAACCAAGCTGACGACCTTTGTATGACAGAATAACGTCGGTGCCGTGCGAATAATAATCTCCCCACGAACGGTCAGTAAGTTCAAGCCCATCCACAATTTTATCAGCAATTTCATCGGTCATGAGTTCTTTATGGACTTCCATATACTTGTCCATATATTCATTCATGAAACGATTGAGGAAAAACTCATTGTAATCTTTCCAGTGCTTGTATTCAGCTTCACGAGTTTCAAGTTGACGCTTAAGGTCAGCAATTTCAGCATCTTTACCTTTCATCAGCTGATTTGCGTCATATTCAGTACGTTCAAGTTGAACACGTAATTGAACGATTTCCTCAGCGAGGTCTTCCTTCTTGCGGCCTTTCATTATGTCTTTAATATCCATATTGTTTCCTTTGTTACAGTACAAATATACAAAATATTTTTAAACTAATTGTTAAAATTTTTCTTTTTAACATTTTTTAACAAATAAAGCCGGCACTAATTGCACCGGCTCGCCTCTCACGACTTTGTTCGACTCGATATATTATTATAATTTTGCACCTTGCACAAGTTTAATACACTTTTCCTTCGAGTCAGTTTGTTCTGGATTGCCGATAGTGAGCTTCTCAAGATAATGAATGTACTCCTTTATCATAACCGGTTCACAGTTGACTGCCTCTTGAATTTCAGTACCATTTATTGGAAGTTTAAGTTTATAAAAACTCGGCTCCTCATGTTCAATACGATAAATTAACATGTGAAGATTGTACACCCAATCAATAGCATCAACATCGTCATCTTTGTACATTGCAGAAATATCAGCATCGCAAAGAACCATAAATGCATCAAACAGTTTTTTGGAGTTTGCTTGGAACATCAATCTGCGGATCGGCTTGCGTCTTGCTTTCGAAAATACACCGTCCCAATAGCACTTGGTTTCCATGTGGTGCAATATCATAAAGGAGATATTGTGCATTTCAAATTTGCTAAACTTGAAGTCCATCGCAAATCTTTGAAAGATTTCGTCGCTTACAACTTCGTGTCCATAAAAGTGAGTAGTACCATCAGCATCAAGAGTCAAAGTACGAACCTTGCCGATGTCGTGCAGCAGTGCAGCCCACATAACGGAATTGAAATAGTAATCATCAGTGTCCATAGTACCTTGAACATATCTCAGCAAATCAAGAGTATGAGCAAGAACAGTTTCGTTGTGAAATTTGTTCTTTTGAAACACTTCAGACATTTCAAAAAACTCAGGAGCAATGCAATCAAACAGATGCTGCTCGATTGCAAACTTGATAGCTTCCTTCATATTGATAGTTCTGAAGGTCTTATCAATTTCGGTCTTGATTGCTTCAGCAAAGCATTGAATAGTCAAATCCTTCAATTCAGGAAAATTCCAACTCTTTGCAGTTTCAGGATGAGTCATTGCATACAGCATAGTTAGAATATCATCTCCTGCAGTATATCCTTTACCGATAAAACGAACCATTCTATACAAACGGATTGGACTTTCTTTGAAAGTAAAGATACCGTTGCAAGGTCTAAGAACAAAACTTTCCAAATCGTTACGACCATGATTGGTATAGTCGTGAATTACAAGCTCGTTACCAACAACTCTTGCATAAAGTGCGTTAATAGTAAAATCACGATGGATTGCGTCTTCAGTCCACGAGGCACCCTTTATTTCTGAAATTTCGTAACAGACTTTGAACTTGTTTTTAATATCCTTAATTTTAATCAAACGAGCCTTGCTGTTGCCATAATTTGCAAGTTCAATAATATATTGGTTATCGTTCTTGAAAGCCTCCAGAACAACTTCTCCCAATTTTGCGGCATCGGTTGCTACAATATCAATATCATCTACTTCATTGCTGGTATAATAATCTCTAACACAACCACCGACAAACAGAAAATCTTCAGACTTCAGATATTCAGAAGCATGATTATGAAAAAGTATAGCAGCTTGTTTAAATTCAAGTGGACTCATTATTCTACTTCAATAATTTTAGTTCCTAAATGGTCACCAAGAAAGTCAATTCCTTTTTGGGTGACGTGATAAAAAACCATAGCCTCGTCAGGCGAATTGTCAGTCTCTGCAAGACCAAATTCAACAAGACGTTTCCAAAGGTCGTTGACTTCGGATGGATTTTCAGCCGCATATCGGTTGCGATATACCTTTGTTTCTTTATCGAAAAACTCAGGTCCTCCAGACCATTTGGGCGTTTTCCAAGAGTCAATACCAAGAGCATGACGCATACGCTCAATTTCATCAGGATAAATTACAGCTTTCATAATTCAACAGGTTCATCTTCCCACGTAAGTTGTCTACCAATCAAACGAGAAATGGAATTGCGCGGGAGGTCAACTCCATAATCGCATTCACTGTAGCAGTCAGGAATACACCAAAACGTATTTTCTGAGCCAAATCCGTCGCGACAAGGATAATTATTGAAAACCTTTTCCTGTCCGTTTTTGTCTACACAAACGTAAGCCATTAGTATTCGATTTTCTTGTAATTGTTGCGGTTATAAACCTTCTTGGACTTGACAACTTTGTGAAAGGTATGGAAGCCGGGTCCGAAAATCTCGAACTGGGCTTCGCGATTACCTTTGCGGGTTGCTTTAATTATGTCGTTTATTGTGTTCATTAGTCAATTTCCTCCATCTTGGAATATTTGATAATCATACGACCGCCATCACGGGCGAAAAGGAAGGCAACAATCAGAGCAACGATAGTGCCGCCGAAAGAAAAACTGTCAATAGCAGCAACGATAAACATTGCAACGAAGAGCAGAACTGCACCGATGAAAATCTTGAAATTCTTCATATTGTTTATTGTTTTTTGTTTTTGTTACAGTACAAATATACAAAAAAATTTTGATCTAATTGTTAAAAGACCAAAATTTTTATGTTAAAAAATGTTAAAAGATTTTTATTACTTTGTCTTTGCTTCTGCAACAAGTTCTGCAAGTTTATTAGAATCAATCAATCCGGCAGTTTTACTGACCAATCTTCCGTTATTGTAAATCATGGTTGAAGGAACACCTCTAACTCCTGCGTATTGAGTAAATCCTTCGCATTCGTCAATATCAACCTCTGCAAATTGTATATCTGAACCTGCATTCTTTTCAGCAAATTCTTCAAAAATCGGCTTATATGCTTTGCAAGGACCGCACCAAGATGCTGATGCCTTTACAACCATTATACCATTTCCTGTAAGAATTTCTCCATTGTTCCAATTTTCGTCTGTAATATAAATCATAGGTTTTCTAATTTTTCGTTAACTTCCATTAAATCTTTTTGAGCAGCAATAAGATGTACTTTATTATATTCGTCTTGCGGACCCATTGCTGTCAAATTTACAAGAGCATTTGCTACTCCACTGTTTGCTTTTTTGGCTGTACTTTTAACAAAATCTTTTGCAGTTTCAGCAGAAGCCAATTTGAATTGCAAAGATTCTACTTGTTCTTCAAGTTTTGTGCATTCGTTTGATGCTTTAACAAGAAAATATATGAGGACGCCAAGTATAAACAAAAATGCTAAAATTAAAAATACTTTCATTTTATTCCTCCACTAAGGTATTGTAACACCTCATCATGTTTTTAAATTTTCTAAATTCATCGTGAGACATTCTTTCCTCACAAGTCTTTTTTCTGAATATTTTTTGATTATCAACGATATTGTACCAAGTTAAACATACATCTGAAGTTTCTGTATTGCGTTCAAACAAAACTTGAGTACCATATTCCTTCATAAATACTGTGAACGACTCAGTCACCGTTTTTGTTCATAATTTTGTCAAGTATACATGCTACTACATACATTGCTGGAATTACCGCAAATGTAATACCGAAAACTTTAAATAATTCTTTTTTCATTTTAACCTCCTGGTCTTGTTATTTCTATTTTATAAACTGACGTTGCATCAAACAATACGTAATCTCCATCTTTTTGATAAAGTTCTACTGCACCATTTTCATAAAACATTGCTTTTTCATAGTAGTTTCTAGATATAGGGTAATAATCTTCTTTGCTGGTATTAAAATAAATACGAGCTCTGTATGATTGTCCGTTTACTTCAGCAGGAAGACTCTCAAAATGTTTTATAAATTGTTTTACGCCGCCTGTCTTCATATAATTATAAATTGAATAAAATGTTAGTTTAATCTACTTAGATAAATAATAAAATAAAAATAATTTAAACTATGGACATTTTTAGTTATTTTGGTTCATTCACAGCCTTTGCAGGCGGAGTAGTTGTTATTACCCAGTTTTTGAATGACTTGTTTAATTTCAAACCAGAACAGAAGGTTGCTAAGAAAGCAGTTTCTTGGGCTACAGCTATTGTTTTTGCAATTCTTGGCTTTGTTTGCCAATACGGTTTCTTTGCTGATTATGGTGCTATTAACACTTGGCAAGGTTGGGTAATGACTGCAGTTACTGGTCTTGGTGCTGGTATTTATGCTAACGGTATCTACAACATTGAACCTATCAAGGAAGCAGTTCACTGGATTTTCAAATTTATTGAGAATTGGAGAAACAAAGATAAAGAAGAAACTCCTGAAGTAAAAGAATAACAACAAACAACATTGTTTAAATCGAGGAGGGCGGCCCAATTGGACCGCCTTTCGTATTTACGGACAAGCCGTACAACCGCCTCTATAACGTATTATATAACTCAACCGCTGAGTCTAAATGCCTACATACTTTTCGTTTTATTGTTTGACACATTCCAGGATCGCAAACGTAAGTTGTATAGCTTACTTTTACGTAAGCTGTTCTCGTCAATTCAACATCCATTGATATGAATTTTTTATTTCCTTCTTTTGTTCTGCCTTGAGCCAACATAATATTGCTTTTATGCTGTTTTGACAAAATATCGGCAAGAGAAGTTCTATCTCCAACAACTGGTTCAATAGGAGTTACGTTGTCTCCCTCGTAATAAATTGTAAATTCCTCATCGTGTATATAAACAAAACAATATACGCCTTCGCCTTTATATTGTTCTAAGATTTTATTGGCAAGAACAATGGCTTTTTTCTCTGCTGCTTTTGCTGCTTCGCCAGTTTCATCTTCAGCCGTAACGATATCGTGGCAATAACGTTTGTTGGCCATCTGTACATATACACTAAATTGTTTCATTTATTTGGTTTAAATCTATTTTTTGGGTTTTCAAACTTGGAATATGTTCTGGATTGCATAAAAATACTGAAGTTCCTTCTTTTGAGATTGGAAAATACGCTCCATAAAAAGAATTCATCGTCATTTTCAAGCCCATTAACTGTAGGTGAATTGACTTTAATTTGTTTTTTGTTTTTACACCTATCTTGGCTTTTCCTGCAGCAAAATGTTTTTTATATTTTTTCTTTAGACAATTAATATGAACATTCAAATATAATTCTTGTGTTTTAAGAACATCAATTTGATTGTAACATGTCATCCTAGCATCTGGTTTTTTCTTAAACATTTCTTTAAGATTTTCGTTTGTTCTCAATAAAAAGTCTAATTGCATTGACTGCATGCGTAGGTACAAAATACTCCCAAAGTTGATTGTAGTTTTTAATATATTCTCTTATACGAGTTGATGAAACATGTTCGTGCGCAGTATTGTATGCCGGGAAGAATACTGTTTTTAATCCAGCGTCATCATAGTAAATGTGAGATAAGTCTAACTCTTCTGCTGCATTCTTATATTGAACACCTCTTACAATATATTTAATATTGTTCTTCTCGCAATACTCTGTAACTAAACCCGGCCAAATTTCAACTGAAATGGAGTCAGACGTATAATATTTGAAAGCTGATAATATAATTTGTTTTCTCTCCTCTGGGGTAAACATTCCGGATGGTTTGTCAGGATTAGCACAAATCAATATTGTAACGCGAAAAAATTTGGAGGCTTCTACGACCAAATCGTTGTGCGCAACTGTATATGGGTCAAATGACCCCGGAAATACTGCAGCAGGTCTCATATTGTTATCAATTACCATAAAATTTTTCTTTCAGTGTTGCGTAGTTTTTCTGAATTTCCAGATATTTGTCACGATGAAGGCCTGCAGCCAACATGGCATCATGAGCATTCATAATCATATTGTACAATCCACTTTCTCGGACAGTTTCATACCTGTCAAATTCTTCTTTAGTAATTTCCATATTGTTAAATATCTAAACTCTTCTTAATCTTTTTGAACGCTCCAATGATACCGCTATGTGAAATATCGCCAGTAGAGGTTTTTGCATTTCCACCGATATTTCCGCAACGAATATCTCCAGTATCTGACGAAACATTTCCGGAAACGTCTCCTGTAATCTTGATATCACCAGTATCGGTCTCAACATTATTGACATTTCCGTTAATTGTTATATTAGAAGTATCAGTGCTTACTTTGTCCACGTTGCCGTTTACAACGATGGTAACGTTCTTTTCTTTTATTTCGTTGCAATCTTCAACAAGCTTACCGTTGCAATAAACTTTGTTTCCGATTACACTTATATTACCTCCAGGGAGTGTATATTTTTTACCGTTTACGATTACTGTGCTTGCCATAATTAAAATTTTGCAGCTGGATTATAGGAATTCATTCTGATATTGTATCGACTGTAATTTTCTATAAGGATGGAGTTTGAACCGAGCTTCTGGACTTTAATATCGCAGAGCGGATCCCAGGAGTGGGAGGTTATCCATAGAGCACGTTTGATTGCCTCAGGAGCGCCGGAACGCTTTTCATCCTCCCAGTCAAAATGCACCATAATAGCAGGACCTTCGGCATCGTAAGCAAGGCCTCGAGGCATCAACTCAAAGGATGCACAATGAATTTCAAACACGGGACGGTCTCCGGAAATGTAGAAGCTCAGTGTCATATTGTTGAGCTCAGCCAAATTTACTTCTTTTTCCATTTTATTAAATGTTAAAAAGTTTCTTGATAAATTTCTGAAAACCGTTGAGCTTTTTTGGAACTCCAAAGAACTCAGAATATTGCGGCATCAATTCCGCATTTTTGTGGTTTGCGTAATTCTCGGCTTCGAACGGATCATCAAAGTACTCTGCTTGATTCCACTGCAACGTCGATACGATATCAGAACAATACCAAGAACGCTCAGGAAGAATTTCTTTCAACTTCCCGCACGGAACAAGTTTTGCCTTGTATGTATTCTCAGGAAAAACGCCGCGGTCGTACCAATCAATCTTGAAAATGCCATAAGCCTCTTCATTGGTAGTTGACGATATGCAAATACCAAGAAAATAAGACTTTTCAAGCAGGCAGCTTCTCATTACGATATATCCGCCAACCTTAGAGGCATCCATCTTGAAGTCGTCATATTTGCTGTTTCTTTCCATTGTTTGTTGTTTATTGTTACAATGCAAATATACAAAACTTTTTCAAACTAAATGTTAAAAGGAATGTTAAAATTTGTTAAAGTTTCGTTTCAAGCGTTGGAAAAGTCTTTTTCAATTTGACAAGAGATGTAGATGATTCTATATCTGGCACCATCATCATTTCTGGACATTCGACATAACCGCGTCTTTTATACCATTCAAACGCAGGAGTATTTGGATCTGACCACAAATAAACAGTATCAAATCCTGCCTTTGCAGCCTCATCTTCACATTCTCTCAAAAGCAAATCTCCATATCCTTGCCGACGATGTCTATAATAAACTGAAATACCAGAAATTACAGCCTGTTTAATTGGTATAAGTTTGTCTTCCTCTTCACTGTATTCGTGTTCGGTTGTAATACTCATTGTCGCAGTACCATAACCATCGTCGGTTATGCAAATAACGCTTTTTCCCCAACACCAATTATTGCGATGGTGAATTATCTTTGGTTTTTCAACAACTTCAAGCATTAGTTAAAAATTTCATTACAATTTTATTAACTTCATCAATGTCTTTTCCTGTTACGTCAATTATACACTTGTGCGGAATTATACTTTTTTCAAATGCACGTTCAAACAATTCTCTTTCTTTTTGAACACCTTCGGCGTCTTTATAAAATGACAATTTATCGTCTCTTGAAAAGATTACGTTCTTATCACCAACAAAAACAATCAAATAAATCTGGTCAAATATTTTCTCTTCATAAGATTTTGACGGTGCTTCAGGATTGTTCCAACATTTATAATATGAGTCCTTAAATGCTTTTTCAATTTTGAATACATAATCTCCATCATATTTACGATACAACGGACTATATACGGCTTCACCCAAATGTGAACGATTGAAAATTGCAGAAATACCCATACTGCAATATTCTTTAATTGTTCTGAACATATCAGTGTACATTTGTTTTGAATATGCAATATGGTCTTTCTTTGTTGTAAACGGACAATTTGAAAAATGGTGTGTTTGAAACACCAATCCATCTTGTTTATACAGATTTTTGATAATCAGCTTTTGCTGAGTGTCCTTTCCTGTATTGTCTGGTCCTTCTAAAATTATTATTTTATTATTCATATCAATTATAAAAATAAGTGTACTAGAGTTTAAATCTCAACCTCTGTTTGTTCTTTTTCCTCTGCTACTATATGTGCACAATGCTTATTGTCTTTGCTTCCATTCTTGCAATACTTGTCTATTGCTGTCCATGTATCTTGCGGTATATAACCGCTCACAACCGTCATCTCAAGAATAAGAAATCTTAATGTATCACAGTACTTGTGAACACGGTCTCTTATCTTTTCAATTTTTTTGTCTGACAAGATATAGAAAGAATTGTACATATCTGTTCTCCAAAACGAAATATATTTTTCCTCCAATAACTTGTTCATCATTGCAGTGCATTCATCTTTGTCCCAAGCAGAATAAGCGAAGAAGTACATTTTCTTCGCTTGATTGTTTGATTTGCCGAGGACGATATCTTCAATCTCTTCAGCCATATTGTTTTAATTAAGCATCATATTCATTTCAGCACGGCGGCGGGGTTTATGACCTGCTGCTGTAATATTGGTAGTGCGTACAAACGAAATAGTATACGTAAAATCACTTTCGTTCATTACGCCGTTCTTTACTCGGCAACGATTAAGAGCAGAATAAAACTTTGTATTCTTTACTCCGCCGTATCCGCAGTTGTAAACGAGGGAAACAAGTCCATCAAAAAAGCCTTGTGAAAAATTAAACTTGTAAGGCAAAGCCTTGATAAGCAAATTAGCATACGTTTCAGCTTCTTTAATATCGGAAACAAGATATGCGTCAGCTCTTGCTTGTGAGATTTTTTGATTTGCCTTGACATTTTTAGTATGATGTCCCCAACCAATAGAGTAACCGCCTGCATCCGGATACGAAGTCAAAGAGCAGGTTTCATACTTTTTGATGTGGTCAATACAATTCTGTGAGGCAGTGTAAGTCTTTGCGTTTGCAGTAAAAGCGAATACAAACGAGATGAAAATAAAAATAACTTTCTTCATGATGTATAGGTTTTATTGTTTAACAATTCTTGCACGTTTTACAATCTCAACAGGAGTGGCTTCAATATCATCCGCACAATGACCAAAATATTTGAAATGGTCGGTCCAATAAGTGCCGGACTGCACATAAACTTTCTGGGATCTGCCGTCTACTTTCAGAAAAAGAAAACCGCGTCCTGCATCGAGATGTTCAAAATCATAGCTGCCAAAATAAGGCTTGCCTATTTCAATTTTTACCCGTTTACCGGACTCGGTCTTTGCAATAAATTCTTTAGTGCAGATATATTTCTTGAGATTCTTCATATATTTGTTGCTCCTTGTTACAATACAAATATACAAAAAAATCTTAAATTAAATGTTAAAAATTAAAAATTTAAATATTTTTAACAATTATGAACCAAAATAATGACTTTTAATATACTGTTCTACAAGGTCATATACATATGTAACACCGTGAGTATAACTGTTTCCTATTTTAGTAAGAGTTGTTATAATTGTGCCAGATGCTGACCCTATTCTTATGTTATCGCTATTGTCCAATATTAAATCATAACCATATTTGAATGTAAGTTCGCTTAATACTGATTCCATTGCGTTTCTATCGTTATATACTACAGGCATATTATTTGTTTTGTTTATTTATCAAATATTTTTCACAACAACTCGTTTAACAAAAGCAGATTTAAGAAACTCAATAAAACTCAAATATTCCTCATTGTCTTCAACTTTTGACTCAAGATTTGGTGCTTCAAATCCCTGTGTATGAATATCTTTGAAAAAATATAATTTGAAGTGTACAACAGCAGCATCTATATACGTATTAGAACGATAAATACGGTCGCCGCAATAATCTACTTTATATGTACCGTCTTCTTCTTTTTCGGCATATCTCCATTTTTTAGGTTCAATCGTTATGTATTCAACAGAATTTTCTGGAATACACATTATTTCACCAGACTTAAACTTAAATTCAAGCATGATTTATTGTAATTTTTTCAAATTTATATTTTGTTTTAAATTCTTCAATAGCTTTCATAATACCTTGCTGTTGTACGCCTTCTGTTTCAAGTCCTTCAATATGTTTGTCAATCATTGTTTGCAAATCTTTTCTCATATAATTAGGAACATCGCCCCAGTAAATTACTGGATGTTTTCCGTTTTCACACTCATTTGCAAATTTTTCGCCTTCAACCATTTCACTTTCTTGGCGCAAATCATTTAATTTGTTTTCAAGATTTGTCTTTTCTAACTCATACTTATTTATAACAGCATTGATTTCATTTATTTTGTCCTCTGTTATTGCTATTTGCGCATAAATCGCTTCAAGCCTTTTGTCAAAATCTGATATTTTCATCTTTTCAAATCTTTTTTTAATTGCTCGTATTCTTCATCTCCGTTTGGTAAATTCCAAAGTCCATGTTTTCTTCCATATACACAGCCAAACCATAAATGACGAGCATATTTTTTGTCTGCTTTCCACAAATAATAATGCAAATTCATGTGGTCAACAAACGACACATACAGGTAATTGTCCTTGTCTTTCTCCAACGTTGGATCTATTTTCTTTGGAATTATATGATGTATTCCTATATTTTCTGCAAGGTACTCACCTGTTTTGTCGTTTCGTTTCTTTTGTTTTTTCTTGAGTTCAATATTTTCCTGCTCGTGCGACTTAATTTCGCAGACAAGTTTATTGTACTTGTCTATCCATTCATTATTGTCTGGATTTGGAAATTGATATACTTTCATCCAAGTATTGCGTAAGGGTCCGTTATTGCTTCAATATTTGAAGGATGAATACAGTTGATACAATTTGCTCTACATTTTTTGATTGTTGCATGCAAATCATCGACAAGAGTAACCTCATTAAGTTTCCAACCTTGATGTTCTGCAAATTGTTTTACAAATACCCACTTCCAATCTTTATTGCCGCAGAACAATCTATTCTCCTTCGGAATTTCAGGAAAGTGTTTGTCAAGCCACTTATTCTTTTCGTCCCAAACTATATTGTTTGCAACAGCACTGCAAATATAAACATTCTTCATATCGTAATGCTCTTTAACAAAATCAATAATATGTTTTACAGGACGCAAATGTAAGAAAGCTTCTCCATTGACGAAGTCAGCATTGTCGTTCATATCGTATCTGATATTGGATGTATAACTTGCAATGGTACCGTCCATATCAAGAAGAATATATTTGTTTGTGTAATAAGAGACCTTAATGAACTCATCAACAATATCTCTATATTTGTTCAAACAAACAACAATCTTCAAGTTTTTGTCGTAAATACTTTCAAGAGGAACCTTGCGTTCACGTTTCTCAATTCGTTTGATACAAACCTCTACAGGAGTATCAAAGAAAATCTCAGTAATGCGAGTATCTTTTTTCTTGAGCTCAGTTAAGATATCCATTGTATAGTGGTTATTGATTGCACCACCGTCCATCAGAACATTTGCTCCAGTTCTTGTTGCAACTTCTGAATTTGAAAAAAGATATACAAGTTTTCTTGCAAGTTGAACGCTTTCCTCGTGAACTGGCTGAGGATTCAATCTGTTGTAGCCTTCAATATATTGTTTAATCTCATCAGCAGACACAATAAATACTTCGTTTTTGTCAAAATATTTTTGTGACCGAAAATCAATCAAATGCATAATATATCTGTCAAGTAACGATTGATTCGTACAGACTTCTTGAATTGAAGCTCGTTCAGTTCCTGTTGAAGAAATAGGATTGCCGGAGTACTTGATGTACTCCAGCATATCCATTTTGTTTACATAATTTTCCTCAATGTAGGTACTTTTACCTGCTCCTGGAAGACCTAATGTAAATATAAAGTTGTTAATCATAACTCAATTTATTTTACATTCAAATCAATGTCAGCAGCAACAGCAGCTTTTGCCCAAGCAGCACGAGTCTGTCTGATTTCGTACAAATCGGTGAAACGAACCAATTTGCCGTCCTCAAATACAGTCTCAAGAAGACCATTCTCTTCCTCATACGGTGTTACTCTGTCGTATGCGACAATATTCATATTCTCGTCATAGTCAACATTGATAAGTCCGCGAAGTGATTTCTTTGTCATTCCTGTGGAAACGGTTGTCTTAGGATCTTTGAAAATCTCTTTAGGCTTACCGTCAATCTCGCAGTAAGTGGCTTTCATTGCAAGACCGAGGCCGTCACGAGTGCTGCACTGATAGGTAAATGAACCGATACCAAGAACGAGGTTTGTTGCGGCAATACCCTTGTCCTCAAGCTGTTTGTAAATCTCAGCCTGACGCTTCATATTGATAGCATCACCGTAAATCAAACCGATGTGACCGTCAAGTTCAAAGTAACCTTTGTCGTTGAACTTTCCACCGAAAGTCTTGCAAAGGAACTCGTAAGAACCCATACGAACGATAGGATTGTCTGAGTCAGGATCTCCACAGATAATCTTCACAGGATCTCCACTGTCAGGACGAATAACTACACGACCATTGCGAGCCATAATTTGCTCTTTGTACTTAGGAACGATTCTGGAAATAAAGTTCCAATAATCGTAACCATCAGCAACGATTGAAATAAAACCATTTGGGAATTTTCTAAGCATTTCTGCAAAGTACTTTTCGTCATCAGGATTACCTTCAAAATCTGTTGCGTTTGAACATTCAACAGAGTGCTCAGTTGCAGGAATTGTACCAGCAAATTGTTTTGCTTTGTTATCTGCACCGTAATAGTATTCAGCACCAACAATACCCGGGAGTGTTTCTCCGCCAGAGAATGAAGTGAAATGACTCATTCCAACAACAACTGCATCGTCAATACCACTCAAGCCTCTCATACTGAAATCGTGGCAAAGGAAGTCAATATTTGAGGTATCACTGTCATTGTAAAAGCCAGTCTTGATAGCATGGCGAATAAGCTCACGTTTGAAAACATCAGCTGTAGTTGCACTGTTTATGGGTTTCCACAAACTGTTTGAAATTAAAGTCTCAAGGTAATTGGTCAACCAAGCAAACTTCGGATGTGTGTTCGTAATTGTCAAAAGAGGAACACCAATAGGACAATATGTACCCTCACGAAGAGCCTTGATCTTGATAGGTAAATAACCTAAATCGTGAAGTTCAGCAATGTGGTCTGTACCGATGCGGTCTGCAACTTCTTTGCCGAGAAAGCCTTCAAGCAAATCGCGATATTCTTCTACCACAATATTTTTTGGACGCATGAAGAAATTGTTTTGGAATTCATCAATAAGATACTTCTTGATAAAGTACTGAATTCCGAAAACTACTGCACCGTGAGTAGCTTGAGGAAAATGTTTGTTGCTTCTTGGAGTGAAGTTGGAATAAAGTTTTGTCATTCCATCAGGATACATGGTTTTGTGACCAAGTTTGTAACCGTCCGTAAGCAACATGGAATTAATAAGAATTCCATTAACGAGGGTGTTGAGTTGTGTACTCATCTTTTTTGTTTCCATAACTTTAATTTAATTTTGTATTATTTTTTGTGTAGGTTTGTCCTACAATTTATATATTTTTTATTTTGTTAACTGATAATGTTTATAACGTGGAAATTTTTGCAGTCAGGAACGATAACATTATTTGTGTTCCATTCGTCGTAAGAATTGGTTACATACACGTCATCAAATGTGTTAATTAACTGCATCTGACCATAAGGATTGACGAGGTGGCGAACAAAAATACCGAGACGTTGTGGTTTGAATTTCTCACGCAGAAGTTTTGCGGCTTCAATAAATGTACGTCCTCCATCGCAAAGATCATCAACGATTAGAATGTTTTCATCAACTTCAGCGGGAGCTTCAGCAATTTCCATATTGACAATAGCTCCTTTGTTGTTAATGTCGCGTTTCTTTGAAAGAATAATCTTGTCCTTCTCACCTTTTCCATAACGTTTTGCAGCACCTGCATCAGGATAGCAGAAAGTTGTTTCAAGAGGTTTGTACTTGTCAAAAATACAATCGTAAGGACTGCCCATACCCATAATACCTTCCTCGTAACAGTGACAGTTGTCAATAAGACGATAAATGGTATCTGAATGAGGATGGAAAACTTGAACAGAGTTTGCTCCAATACCGTTGATAATTTTTGCAACAACATCCAAAGAGAAAGCCTCTTCGTAAGTCATTACGCGGTCCATTCTCATTGACATCAAGTAATAAATCTTGATTGTAAACCAAACACCTGCTCGTTTAAAAATGTCTCCTACTTGAGCAAGCAAGAACAAATCATCGCCCGATTTAATTCGTGTTGCAATTTGATACTCTTCTTTTCTGTCAAATGGCTCCAGCTTGATGTGCTTCTCGCCGTCAGGAAACGAAAAAATTTCGTACTTGACATCTGACTTGTTAAGGTCAACTAAGTTAATTTGTTTCATTTTTTGTATTATTTTTATTACGCAACTTTGACAAATAGTCTGTGATTTTGCCTATAAGTTGCTTCTGTTTGTCAGAATATATTTTAGGATTTATTAAATTTAGATGGTCTATTATAATACAACCTGTTTCTTTATCCACGTACATAGGTCAAATCGTTATCAATTCTAATTTCGTTTATATTGTCTACTCCAATATAACCAATACGAGCTCTCAAACTTTCAACAATTTGTTCTTGCTTGTATCGCTCATACATTTTAGCAATTCTGTCTTTGTGGTTGAATGCCCACTCGTATTTTGAAATTTCATCGATAGGAATCCACTTGATATCCTCAACTTCATCCTTTTCGCTGTGGTCAAAATTTGTTTCCATATTAAGACCATTTTCAATTTTGCAGCAAAATCTAATATTGATAGATTGATTGCCGCTACCACTGCGAGGGTCGGAGTCTGCTTTCAATTCAATCAACTGTTTAGGATCAAGATGAATTCCGCATTCTTCATAAACTTCCCTTACTGCACCTTCAGCAGCAGTCTCATTGAAATCAAGAAAACCGCAAGGAGCATTCCACTTGCCAACATAATCGGGGCAACCTTTGCCTCGTTTGTTTGCAAGTATATAAACCTTTCCATTTGTTTTGTCTTCGGTAAATACAAAACAAACAACGGCAACGGAACGACTGAACCAGTACTCTTCACCGTCAATATTTACCGGAAAATTGTATTTCTTTCTCATATTACCAATGATATTCTCTACCGTCACAATATTCAATATAACGAACATTTTTGCCGTCTTTGCGTTCATGAGCTGAACACGGACACTCGATAGAAGCACCGCAGATGCAATCGAATGCGCACTGATGAGCATCACAGTGGCACGGAACATCTCCTGTTTCGTCAGGAAAAGCCTCCATCACTTCAAATTCAACATCAGGCATTGTACCTTCAGGATAATCTGTTTCAAGAAGCCAATCTTTAATTTTGAACCGAGTCCCGATAGGCATTTCAGGAACCACAGTAACTCCATTTTCTGAATTGAGAATAATCATATTACATTGATTTATTTGTAAGAATATTGATAAACTGCTCCTGAGTGATAGTACAACCAGCAGCACCCTTGTGTCCACCGCCATTCCACTTTTCACGAAGATAAAGGCCAAGGTGAAAGTCAACGTCGTCAGATACATTGTAAGCAGAAACAACCCAATCACCTGTAGGCTTGCGGCGGAAAACGATTCCGTGTTGAATGCCTGTATCGGAAAGTGAAATGAACGACTTTGAAGAAAACTTTTCCTGAGAGAACAATGCGCAAGTCTTATGACCAGCAAGTGTCCAACTCAAATCTCCCCACTCCTTAATCATTTCCTTGCAATGCTCGCGCTGACGAAGTAATGACTCAAGACCAATCTGTCGAGCTTCAGCCTCTTCTCTGACCCAATTTGCAGTGGGGCCGTTAATCATGTGGGAAGTCAGGCATGCAAAGTATTCAGGATCAAGTTTGCCTCTGATTGTAAAACCGATATTGAGAGAAAATATATCGTCTTCCTTGTAATCTTTATTAACCCACTGCCAAGAGTCGTAATCGCTGAGTTCCTGCAAAACAGGATTGATATTGTCTTCGCCAAAATAATATTTCCAGACGCATAGAATAGCTGAACAGTTTGTGTCTCTCAAACCGTCAGCCTTGCCAAATTCGTTTGTCTTTGAAGCTTCAATGATTGATGCGTGATGGTCAAAGTAAACAAACTTTTTTGCATTTTTGTAAAGAGCGTTCATTGCCCAGAGACTGTTGAATGACATATCGGTCAAATAAATCTCGTCGTACTTCTCAATCATCTTGTCAAACTCAGGTGTCTGACGTTCGCAAAAATCAGTCAGCATTGCGTAATCAACACCCCAGAAATTTATATTCAAGCTTTCGTCTGGACGAGTATATTCAAGAGCAGTCTTGATAAGACCAGCACTGCAAGCTCCGTCGTTGTCTTCTTTGTGGTAAATAATTAAAATATCAGTCATCGTTTTTCCTTTTTGTTACAGTACAAATATAATAAAAAAATTTGAATTAAATGTTAATTCAAATGTTAAAAATTGTTAATCTTTTTCTGAAAAAGTTTCTCCGTTGCTTGTTATTGTAAATGTTGTTTCAATTCTATCAATACTTGCAGATTTAACAACACTTACAACAGTTTTTGGACTGTAGCAAGGACATTCAGGACCGCAATGAATAATATCAGCATTGTTTGGACGTTCAAGTGAACACATAGTAATTCCTTGATTGTACAAATGTCCTTCATACTCACAACAAGTGTATGATGAAATTTTTGAAAAATCTCCTGCTACTTCATCAGGTACAGTATAAAATTTGTCATCCATTGAACTTTCTTATTTTCCATTGAGGTTCTATTGTTTTGCCTATAAAAGTGTTTCTAAGCAAACTAGAATCATCGCAGAGTGTATCTTCTTTGCTTGGTATCCAAAAATCTAATTCAGAATTTTTTCTTGTATCATACAATATAACATCTGAATCTAATAAATTTTTGTTATCAATTCGTTTTGTTATAATTATATTATGAATAAATGGAAAGTTTTTATGCAACCATTCAACTTTTGCTTCCGCCACTGCTTTGTCGTGGAATTCAGTCTGTTTTGTAGGGACCATACTCATTACAACTACATAATTGTAATTTTTGCAAAACTCTTTCAAGTTAGTTTCTGATATCAAAGGTTTCAAATTCAAAAACAACTGACGGTTTTGCTCAACCGTTCCATAAAACAAAATATCTAAAAAATTGTCAACTGCAAACAAGTCGGCAATAGTATTGTCCATATCAAGTATTAGGACATTACTAATTTTTTCTGGAATATGCATTATTTTGCAGGTTCAAAAGCTGGTTGTCCGTAAATATCTTTCTTATATGTTTTGTATTCGTCAGAGTGTATAAATTCGGTAATGTTTTTGTCCAAATTTCTTCCCCACTCCTTATATGCTTTAAGCAATTTAACATTCAGTTTGTTTTCTGTTCTAAGTCTTGTTAAATTGACATAACAATATTTCTTAGAATCTACTCTTTTACAATGAATAAGATTCTCGTTTTTTGTAATGAGTTCCTTAAGTTCTTTAATTTTGAAAAATACATTGGAACGAGTATTGATAAGATGCAACCAGTCCCAATAAATGGATTTAGACTTTTTAATGTCTACATAATCGTATTTCATTTCTTATAAAAATTAACAAAGTTTCTTTGATCTTCTCTTTTGATTTTTTGCAATTCTTCAAATGACATATAGTTAATAGGATTGCTTGGACTTGGTTCATACAGACCCACCGTTGACTTAATTTCTTCAATATCTCCTGCTGATGCATTTGAAATATTGATTACATTATTAACAGGAACTCCTGTTGGTCTGTCATTTTTGTCAAATTTCATTGACTCGATAGAATTTGTTGAGTTTTTAATGCACCAGAATTCGTCAATTCCATAAGTTCTGTATGTTGTTATAAGATTTAACATGGTAGCATTTACACTGTTGTGAACCTCGTGGAAAATAGATTCAGGTACTACTCTACCCCTTTTAGGATTGAAGTTGTTATACATTGCAACTGAACGATTTGTTGCAACCCAAACCAAAGCTACTTTATATAACTTATCATTGTCTCTAATAAAATCTACGATTGTTTGAATATCGCCAGTATTTTTGGAAGTAATATCAAATATAATATTAGGAAGGCGTTCTTGGACACTTGCAGCATCCATCATATATTGTCTTTCCTTTTCCTTCCAATTTTTGCCTTTTATTAAAGCATGCAAATTTTTTGTATCTTCAGGATTATTCAAATCTAACTTTTTAGCAGAGTCAGCAGCACTATTTTGTAATTTGACATACATTTGTTTGAACTTGTCAACATCAAAATGTTTACCTTGTACTAACAACTTATTATCAATACACCAACCTTTGCCGCATCCTGGACCTCCAGCCATAATAATACACCAACCAAATTTAGGGTCAGCTTCGTTGCCTGGCGTTACATATTTGTTTTCGTATAACTGCTGAAAAGTATATTCTTCAAATCCTAAAATCATTTACAAAATTTATTTTAGAAGGTATAGCTTGTCCTTCAGTTTATTTATTTTGTTCTTTACTTTCTTTGCAGCATCACGTTTTTTGTTTGCAGAGTCAAATCTGCGAAGGTCTTTATCAATGAATATTTCATCGTAAAGTCTTGAATGATCGGCAACAAGTTTTCTTATTTCGTTTTCAAGTTTTGTACCCTCTTTAAGATTTTCATCAACAAATATTTCTCCTTCATTTACTTGTTCAAAAATAACATCGTCCATATCACGACGGTCAGTTATTGTACAGTAAGGAAGATTGTTTCTACTTATTCTTTCAGAGCCTTCATTGCAGATATCATTAAATGCACAACCTTTACAGTCGGCAAACTCAATAGGGTCTACCGCTCTGTAAAGATTGCCATCTATTTGTATGCAAGTTCCTTTTCTTACGTATCTTTGCATAATTTAATTTTTGTATTCGTAAGTACGACCTTCGATAATTTCACGAATATTTACGTGAGCTATCTGATAGTCATTGAATTGTTCAGCTGGTTCAACCAACCATTTAGAACGAATAAACGGAATTCCTTCTGAAGTTTTGAATTCCATCTCTGCTTTGTAAGTAATTCGTCCTTGCTTCAAACCTACAGGAAAATCGTGCCAATTGATTCCCTTTTCTTGAGCAAGCATTTCAATCTGCTCGTCGGTATGTTTGCTCATAAGAACTTTGTGAGGAAGATAAGTTTGAGCAAGTTGCTGTTTGGAATTACGCATACAGTCAATTTGACGATAAAGCAACCAAGCATAAACGTCATTTGCGTTAGGAAGGTTCCAAACCTTACAGTCAAATTCATACAACGTCATACCGGCAACAGTATCAATTACTTTTTGTAATTGGTCACCTGCTGCGCCGTTTTCAGTTATTGTATTTTGCAACTTATACTGAGTCATCAAGTTGTTAAACTTAGATGTTGCCATTGCTGCAACAAGAGACTGAATTTTGGAAATACGGTAAGTAAAGAACGCGCTGGAAGATTCATTTCCATTGTTGTCTCTGTAAATACCATCTTCCCTTACTTTGTAGTGTTTTACAAAATCGGAAATTACGATGTGGATCTCGTCAGATTGACAATAACCACAAAGGGCTCCCTGGATGTTTTCACAAAGGTACTTCGTTGTTTCATTCATCATTCGAACGAAGTCGTCATCGAACGGTTTCTTGAACTTGTTCTTGACTTTGTGAGAGAAGGAACGACCATCAAGCATGATTACCGCATAGCTGTTAGGAAGCAAACGATAATCAGTCAAAGAACGGTAATACTCTCCTTTTTCTTTAAGCGTTTTAAAGTTCATTGTTAAAATATTTTTTTATAAGGTTACACATTGCCGGCATAAACAGATGAAACTGTTCTTCGTAAAGTACAGCGTATCCATTCATTTCCGGGATATATCTTCCACTTTTGTTAGTGAAATAAGATTTACATTTCATTAAAGGAAAAGAATCTTCAATATAACCATCAATATGGCAAACAAACAAATGAATGTCCTTGTGTTTAATATAAGGATGAATTCCTTTGTCTATCAATTTAGTTTTATCAAAGTGTTCAAGTCCTGTTTCCTCTTCAAACTCACGAACTGCTGCATCAATATCTTGTTCGCCAATCTCAACATGTCCTTTAGGAATATCGTACATTTTTCCTTTAGGCTGCATTGTTGGATGACAAGCAAGTACACCGTTGTTTTTGTCAATCAACAAAACAGCAGCACTTACTTCGTGACCATTTGATAATATTTTATAATTCGGATTTTGCATAACATATAACGTACTTTCCTACTACGGTATTTATATAATGTTCAAATTGCTGCAGATACTGTTCTGCTAATTGAAATCTCATTGTGCAGACAACTTTATCGTCCACAATAGATTTATCTGTTACTTCCTTTTCACAGATATAATTTGGCCACCACTGAGGAAGACCGCTGTCCTTATCGTAAGGATCTGCTGCAAATTTGACAAGATAAAATATCATATATTATTGTTTTATTTTATTCGTAATAAGCTAAGGCCTCGTAATTAAAACGAACAAATGGATGTTGAGTATGAGCATTTTTCTGCAAAATATCTACCCATTGTGAATATGGAATTTGTTTTCTAAGAAGTTCATTTACCATTGTTGAAAACCAAATGTTCTCGGAAGTTATAATATCAGGAGTTGTGTCAAAATTGAAATAATTTGCCTCCTCAATATTGGAAATAAACATTGAAGTAAAGAATCCGTGAAGATTGTATCTGTCAGCAAAATTTCCAGCATAACACCAAATACCAACAACGTTGCGGTTTCTTAACAAATCAAGATCTCCGCTTCCTATAACATAACCGTTCCAGTCTTTATTGTACAAACCTTTTTCGTCACCATGTCCGCATAGTACAACATCATTAGTTGATTGTTTCAACAAAGCACGAACTTTGCTCTTAGACGGATTAATAAGAATTGTAGAATTATCAAAACCGTTTATGATAGGTATAAAATCCTTACTATCGTCTTTACTATCAATTATAATAAAATCAACCATATAAAATTATATTCAACGCATTACCGTTTGTTTACAGTACAAATATACAAAAAAATCTCAACTTAATTGTTAAAAGTTGAGATTAAACTGTTAAAAAATATTATTTTTTTATTTTATAAGATCTACCAAATCACCAATTCCTTTCATGAATTCTTCTTGACTAATTATATTAACAACAGGATCATCTTCTGGTGAAGAAGATACTCCTCCTAATATTCCTTCACTCATTATTGTTGTACTTACTATACCTCCAATAACTTTTCCTTTTTCGTCATAATCAACTTCAAATCCTACTCCGGATACAGACATATCATAAATTTTATCTGCTGATGTTTTTTGAGGCACAATACTATTTACGCGTATAAATATACTTTTTATTGGGTATCTTATGTTTAAATATTGTGCTCCTTTTATATCATTATAAACTGATTCTGCTTGACTTGTTACGTTGTTTACAGCTGCTTTATATGATTTTGTTACATCTGATGCCATTATCAAATACTTTATTTTATTTATTTGATAAGCTCAACCGCTTTTTCCTTAAATAATCTATATGCTGTAGCGAATTCTGTTTTTTCGATTATATCAAACTCCATATTGCTTTCCATTGCAGACAAGTATATTCGTCTATTGACTTGCGTATAATCTAAATCGCCGTTTTTGTTTGTAACAATTTCAAAGCCTGGACCACTCATACTAACTTTATATGGATTATGAGAACCTGTTACTTCATCAATTCTCATCCAATATTCCCAAGTTGCATATTCGTTTACTTTTTTTGCATAAACATAATCTCCTACTTTAAGATTGTACAATATATCTACTCCTAAATTACGAATAAGCTCAGCTTCAAGATTGCTAAGCTCATTTTTCATTTTTATGTGTTGTTCAATCAATTCTTTCGTTTTGTCTGAATGCTTCATAACTTTATGTATAGTTTATGGTTTTTGAATTGTTTTGCATATTCAAGTTGTCTTATTCTCTTTTTATACAGCTTTGCATTTTTATCGTAAGTAGATAAAAAAGAATACTTGAGAATCTGCAAATGCAATTCTGCCATTTCAAGGTTTCTATTTAATTTCCGTATTGTCATACTGTTGGCGCAATTGGTGGTAAATATTTAACAAGTGACTCAAGAGACTTAACCATCTCTTTAGGGTCAGTTATCATAACCTCTATTATTTCAAAATCATCAGACGTAAGACCAACAATTCCTTCTTTTTTGCAAGCTTCTACAAAACCATCTATAATAAATTTTGCATCTTCCCAAGACTTTGAAATAATATTGTCCATAGTATGAACCTTACGATTCCAATGACGAATGATATAGAAAATGCCGTCTCCATAACGGTGAGGATCTTCTTTTGTAAAAGAAAATTCATGATGACATTCTCCTTGTCCATAAAGGCAATTCATTTTCCAATGATTGTATTGATAAATTGGAGAACCATCTTCTGTTTCGCCAACCTCTACACCATTGTCAAAAATAAATTCGCGAATTCTTTCAAAAAGCCAATTGGGAGGAAAAATTCCACGTTTGTACCAACGGTCTATATACTCATCAGAATTATAACGAGCAATAATTTTTTGCATCCACTCGTCTTGTTGTTCAATGGACATTGCTTTTACACGATTTGCAAAAGTTTCTTTTGCGCGGTCTTCAGCCTCCATTTTATCTCTCATTTCTTGAAGAGACGCTTGTCCTTCTGGAGTATCAAGCCATTTGCTAAATTTTTCACCCCAATTAGGGTCATTCATATCAATCATTACAATTAAAGATTAAGTTCTTTGTTTTTCTTAGCATCTTTGAATGGAAGCAACAAACGAGCAGACTCGTTTGACAATTCATTTTCGCTGTCTTGAGCAACGATACGAAGCATTGTCAAAAGTTTCTCGTTGATTTTGTCACGTTCCTTCAACTGAAGTGTATTCAACTGACGTTCCTTCTCAAATGTATTGAGAAGACTTGTGGTGTTTTTCTTCAAATATTCATTGTGCAGGCTCAACACCAAAACCGTATAAGCAGCAACACCTAAAACAATTAAAATTGGCATATTATTTTATTATTTGATTTGTACTGGTTCATCTTTCCACATTAACTTACGGCCAATCAATTTCTCGATTGTGCCTTTAGGAAGAACGATTCTCATACTAATGTCAAATGCTGTATTTTTGTCTTCCCATTTACCTCTTGTATTGTCCCAAAAAGTATGACGTTTTGGCTTATATTTGAAAATAAGTTCAGTTCCGTCTTGTTCTTTTGCTAACCATGCAGCCATATTATATGAATTTATTTTATACAAATATACAACTTAATTATAATACAAATGTTAATTACGTGTTAAAAAATTTTTCACGGTTTATATAATTTTGCTTGTTTCCAGTTTCTTGTCCAATGTTCATTAGTCTGCACATGGTTTGCTCGAACATATTTACAAACATAATGGGCAAATTCGGTAATAGGAAAAGAGTCCACGACTCTCATTACAACACCTTCGCGTCCGCACCAACCGTAATAAGACGTATGACTCATAATATCATCAATGGTGTCCTTCACATCAGCTTCATCACGAATAATTCCTCGTTCAAGTTCGGGTACACTTTGTACTCCAAGTATTTTTGCAAATTCTTTTACGTCGTCCCAACTATACCACATATTACCATCATTGACAGCGAACATATGCCAGTACGACTCAAGTGCATCATAATGTATTGAATGTTCACCATAAAGATTTTCGCCGTATATGGTTTCGTTTGGTCCAATATATTGCTTGATTTTCCAATACAAGCCATCCGATGGATCCCAGAGATTTCTTGACCAAGGAGACCGAGTAGGTGCACCGTGAGAACGTGCATATACGTCCATCGCATTCATTGCAGTATTTTCGCCGTCTAACTTCTCGGTGAATACAACTTCCTTGCCTCGATAATATTCAAACCAATCTCCTTGAAGTTTCTTATCATCTTTTGTAGCACCGGGAGAAAACGGCAAATGATATGTTCTCGGATATTTTATGTTGTATGTAATTTCAGCAGCTTCCATAATAATAACTATGCAAACAAGTAGTTAAACCACCATCAGACTTAATGCTGTCCCAACCTTCATCAGTAATTTCTGGCCAATTGTGTCCAGCAACGCCATCAAGCAGGTCGTCATCGTATTCATCGCCATTTCCCGGAATCCAATGGTGCTCCATACAATATCTGATATCAGAACCAGACATTTCGTTGAACTTTACGCCACAAATATACAACACGTCATGATTAGTTTGAAACGAAGGTTTGTCGGGTCTTTCAAGGAACGGCAGAATAAACTGCATAAATTCAATAAACTCTTTCATTTTTGTTCAGTATTTGTTCTAAGAGGTTTCGAGTTTTCAAAATTGTAATTGCAAAGTTCATCAAGTCCTTTAACAGTTGCAAATCGTCCGTTAGCAACCATAAGACTTTGTATACTGTCATTCATCTCAACAAGAATGACTCTTTTTCCAATTCCGTATGCAAAGCCTTGTTCCCAAGTTGTACCAGAGCTTGTATCAAGTCTTCCCCAAGTCAATACAATTACAAAATCGGAATCTTGAATTGCATTGACGTCGTTGCGAAACACCTGCAATCCCCACTCCGTGTTTGGCCAGTCCCACGCATGTTCTACAATGTGTTCAATAGGAGCATATACTGTGTGTCCAAGTTCACGAAGTCTTTTAACAGCTTCGTACATAAAAGGTCTTTTGTCTTCAGAAAGACTTGCAGCTACATATATTTTCATTTGTCAAAAATTTTGTGGGCATCAAGAGCCAATTTATGATATTCTTCTAATTTGTCTAACGGTATTTCAGGATTTTCATGAGTAGCAATCTCTTCAAATGCTTCAATTATATTTTCCAACTCTTTTTTATTGAGTTTCTCTTCTTGTTCAGTCATGTTGTTATCTGCACTTATAAGAGAACCAAGAAGAAAATACATTGAATCTTGTTTGTGAACGAATTTTAATATTTCACATAGTTTACTTATTTCCATTTTCGTATTTTTCTAATTTTTCAGTAAGCTCAGCTATCTTCTTTTTCAATTTAGCATTTTCATTGAACAGATATTTGTTTGCGGTTTTGAGTTCATCCATTGTACCGTTTATGTACTCTTCAGAATTGTCAGCCTTTGCAACATTGCAATGGAAACACATTGTCTGGTAATTCTCAAGTACATCCTTTCCTCCCTTTGCCTTAGGAACGATGTGGTCTTTTGTCATTATGATATATTGACCCGAGGGAGTAAGTCCAACCAATTCAAGATGATAATAATTATCGAGCTTGCCTCCGTTGCTTCTGTTCTTTACCATAATAAAGAACTTTCCCTCAGTACCGCATTGAACGCATTTAAAACCTTTTGTATAAAACAACTGCAGACGCTGACTGTTGGCTTTAATCATTTCACCGTCAAGCAGTACACGTTTGCGGTTTCCACGGTTGAATGTACTTTTTCCTTTTTTCTTACTTTTGCTTATAACCTGCTTTGTAGCAGGAGCAAACATATCGTCTTTAATTGCCTCATAAACTTCTTCAATAGAATAAGTCTTGTTGCGGATTACGGCGGTTTTGTTAACTCCAATAATTATTATATTTTCTAAGTCCATATTGTTTGTTGTTTTGTTACAGTACAAATATACAAAAAATTCTCAATCTAATTGTTAAATTGAGAATTTATTTTGTTAAAAAATGTTAAATTTGCCAATCTGTTTGTATATAATGCAATTCTTCAAACTTGGTGTCAACTGTAAAACCTGTTATCCATTTAATAAGTCTAACATCTGATGTTGTTAATAATTTATCTGTTGTGAGCATCCATCCGCTTATATGAAGACAATCTTCTGATGGAAATTTGCATTGTAAAGTTCTATATAAGTTGCATACGTGATTTTCTTTCCATTCTAATTTCAAATCAAACGGAAGCCAATCTTCTTTTAATTTAATATTGTTTGTTTTGAATTGTTGGCAAATAAATTTGTTTCTACAAGTTAAACAACCAACTTCATGCGGTCTATAGTAATGAGCATTATAATCTCTTGTTTTGTTCAAATAACTTATACTGCAGCTTGTCTTTTTGAAAATAGGTACGTTGTACTGTACACTTAAACTTTTTAATCTGTTTTCAACTTCATCAGATATATTCTTTTTAAGTCCAAAATCAAAACCATCATAAGGTTTAAATGGAAGATTCTCTTTTTCAATATATTCTTTCAAATCAGTATCAACTTGAAGACCAGAATAAGCAATAGGAGCATTATATTTTGCAGCAAGCACAAATATTTTTTCCATTGTTGGCAAATCATCGTTTATTCCATTTATAATTGGTCTATACTCTATTGAATATTTGTATCCAAATTTCTTTGTTATATTTTGGCAAATTTCCAAATTTTTTGACAGATTTGTTATACTTCCTTGAGCATCGTATTTGTCGTTTCCAAAAACAGAAAGACAAATAAAAATATTCAAGTCATATTGTCGTAATTTGTCATCTAATACACTTAAATCTCCTTTTGATATAATTACAATAGGACCTCTGTGATGAGCATTCTGTAACTGTTCTAAATATTCTAGAGTACTTTCTATATACAAAATTGGATCCCCATATAACACATTTATAACAACTGGAATATTAACGAGATGAGGATTTACTTCAGTCGGCAATTTGTCAAAAGATAGTAAATCCTCTCTGTTATTACGAACTCTGCAATATGAGCAATTAAAACATTTTGTTCTCTCCTTTCCTAAAACATAGAATGATTTTAGAAAATAAGAATCATTCAATAAATTCATATATTTAACTTAATTTTGTACTAAAAATATTTTAATACAAAAAGTTAAAAAGTTTAATATTTTATTCCAAAACAATAGTCCAGTTATTAGGTATTCCAGAAGCGCCCCTTGTCCAGGTAGCATTTGCATTTTGTACAAATGTACCAGAAGAAGCAGCTTTAGATAACCAGTTTTGTGTACAATTTGTAGCAGAATGAGTTGTTGCCATACATTTGACATAAGCAAGTTGTGTACAACCTGTAAACATATAACCGTATGAATACTGAGGCAATGTATCTGCCAACAAATCTGGTGCTACGGTTATAGCTGCATTTTCAAACATATACCAGTAACAGTATTGGTTCAATGCTGTAGCAGGCAATGCAGGAGGAGTTGTTAATGAATAAGAATTACTGAACATTGCACGATAGCAGTGAGGTGTTAATGACATTGTCGGCAATACAAGATTTTCAGCAGATATTACAGTTGTCTTTTTGAATATTGAACAGAAGTTATATTGTCCCGTTAATGAAGAATAATTTGCAAAATTATCTCCATGAACAAGACTCATAATGTTACCTTCAATATCGAAGTTTGCTGCATCGAGGTCAGTATTTTCAAATCCAGAATAATTAGTTTTACTACCGGCATATGTTGAGTTTTCACCTTTAAATCTTATAACATCATTTGCATTTACAGAAATTGTAACACCTGCGGTTGTTGATGTTATGGTAGTCCAGGCTCCGTTATTTTTACTGTATTGAATTGTTCTTGCATAACCAGAACCAAGAGCAATCCATTTAATTGTACCTGTTGTAAGTATCTTAAATGTCAAGTAATCTAAGCTATAATCATGTCCTGTGTAGATACATGTTTCAGATACAACTGTACTTGTTTGAACACCATAAACGGAATATGCTTCAACTACAGTATCTGCATATATTGGAAATGGTGCTGTGTACAATACATAACTTCCTTCTTGTCCTGTTCTATAATATATTTCCGCTCCGGCAGTATCGCAAGTTATTGTTACTGATAAACCGTCACAAGTTATTTCAGGGTCTTCCAATACAACTGGAACATACTCACAAGTTTCTTCAACAGTTTCACTTCGTACTGTAGCGTCAAGTTCTGCATATGCTTCAACAACTACAGTTTGACTTATCTGTATAGGAGCAATGTATTGCATAAAACTTCCTGTGTGGTTTACTCTGTAATATATGTCTGCATTTGGAGTTGCACAAGTTATAATCACCTGCTCACCATTGCATGTAATTACAGGCTCTTCAATACCATCATCATAAATACAAGTCTGATTTACTGTTGCGCTTGTTTTTCCGTTGAATGTTGAATATGCTTCTACATAAGTGTCAGCATTAATTGATATAGGTGCAGTGTATTGATTGAACGTGCCAAGTTGATTTAATCTATAATATATTGTTGCCCCTGACGTTTCGCAATCTAATGTTATATGTAAACCGTCGCAGTTGATTGTTGGCGCATACAAAACTTTAGAAAGTTTTTCAATACTAAATTCTATTACATTGATATTTGAATAACGGAAAGGATCTCCGTTTGCATCAAGAGCATGACCAACGCAAACAGTCAAATAACTAAGTTCAGGCATATCTGGAAATAATAAATTTGATTGAAATATAGTGTTGCCGTTAATAAGCTCTCTAGCAATAAATCTGTCTGTTGGTGCTGTTGGATCATATTTTATCAAAATATCATATTCTGCAATTTTATTTGATTCTACCCATCTTGGTGGATTAATATTGGTATTAGTATTGCTGCCTGTAGCAAATTGTGTACCAAGTATAATATTTTTGTTGGTACTTGAGTGTCTTAATTGAAGTCCATACCAAGGTTCTGGCGCAGTACGTTTCATTGTCAAAATGTTGTGGTGACTTTCATGTTGATTAGGTGGTTGGTTAGTAAAATCTATTGTAAAATGAATATTCATTATAAAACCATCAGTAGAGTCAAATCCATTAAATTCTGTATTTACACCACCTTCATCAAAAGTTTTTTCACCGGAACCACCTGACGTATCAATATCATATCCTGTTACAGTAGGATTTCCGTTTTCGTCATAGTTGATATTTTGTGTAGAACTGTTACCGTCTGTATCTGTATTTTGATTTGTTGCTGTTGTTGGATCACCTTCCGCGTTATAATTAGTTGTTGAAGATGTTGAAGATCCGTCGGTATTTTCGGTTGAAGTAGTTTCCGATGAACCACTTACATTACCAGTTTCATCATAATTTGTTGTAGATGATTCTGTTGTTACTGCACCGGTACTTGGGTCAGGAGCAGAGGTTGAAGATTCTGTTGAAGATGAGGTGCCGTCACTGTTGGTAGTTGTTGAAGTTGTAGTTGATGAACCATCTTGATTTGTTGTAGTTTCCTCTGTTGTTTGACTTGACGAACCGTCTTCGTTTGTTGTAGTTGTAGTTGTTTCTGTTGTAGTAGTACCAGTCTGCGGATCCGTTGTTTCTGTTGTAGTTGTTTCAGTAACAGAACCATCAGGATTGACTGTTGTTTCTTGTGTTGTACCAGATTGATAAACAAGAGTTACGTTTTTAGTTGTTGTATAACTATCATATACAGCTTGAACAATTATATCTCCTGACTGCAAAATAGTTATTTCGCCTTGAGCGTTTATTGTTGCATTTTCATTTCCACTTGTGATAGACCAAGTAGGAGTACACTGATTATTATTGTACATTGCAACATAAGAACCAGATTCACCGGTAATAGTATCAGGTCCTTGTATAACTAACTGATTATCGTATGATATTTGAATTGTTTTTTGGTCTACTATTTCACCATAAGTTGCTTGCACTACAATATCTTGAGACACTGTATTTGGTACAATATCAATACGACCGTTTTGATTTATGATTGCATATTGAGAACCGCTAACTATTGTCCATTGAGAAGGTACGATTTGACCGTCATATTTTGATTGCAGATTGAAGTTTTTTCCAGTGTACATACTTGGGCCAACAATCTGATAAGTATGACTTTGGTCTCCAAAATAACCAACAGCTTTATATAAAACTCTTCCATCTGTATTTTCAGACGAAGCAGATGTTCCATTCAAAGACGTACATCTTGTAAATGCAATTTTTGTTTTGTCTTCAGAAATTGCAGCAGTAAGTGCTAACAACCTGCTTCTATCGTTAGGGTATTGAACTACGGTAGAACCTACAAAATTATTCAAAGGTCCTATATTCAAACTTCCTAAATCAATTTTGATTATTGCAGATGCAGTTGTGTGGTCTACTAAACCATCCGGAGAACCACCTGATTTGATAAACAACTTTACTTTTTGATAAATTGACATATCCAAATTAGTAAGTTGCCAAGTCATATTGTCAGAAATATCTGCTTCAGAAGCTAATATACCATTAGCAGCAGATTGAGCCTGCCATATAATTACAGGTCTATCTTTTGAAAGTTCGTAAATACATTTAGCAGAAGGATATTCGTCGTCTGTTGATGAAGACGATATCGAAGTTACTTTCTTAATTAACCGTTCAAACGAACTTAATCCTACTGTTATTATTGTGTCATCAGTTTTTGTTATTACTAAATCACCTGTAACCAAATTTAACGTAGCATCTTTTACGTTTGAACTAAATTGACTTCCTCCTACATAGATTTTATGCAAATCTTTATCAAATACAATAATACCACTAACAGCATCAGTACCTGAATTATAACTTTTTCTTTTTAAGCTAATTTCAACATTTTCTGGCATTATTAGTTACCATAATTTTAGTCGTAGTAGCCAACTACTTTGTATAAGATTTTTCCGCCGTCATTTGCGGACGTTGTGTCTGTACCGCACAAAGAAGTGCATCTGTTGAATATAATTTTTGTTTTGTCTTCTGATATTGCAGCACAACATGCTATCATTCTGTTTCTGTTATTTGGATATTGACCTATAGCAGAGCCTATAAAATGTCCAAATGTGCTTTTATTTATATCGTCCAAATCAATTTCAATAACAACAGAAGGAGTATAATAGTTTTGTCCAAGATTAAGATTTTCACCAGCACGAATATACAACTCAACGGTTTGGAAAGGTGTCATATCCAAACCTGTAAGTTGCCAATTGCTCATTGTTTGTGCGATATCTGTCTCTGTTGCTAATATGCCCTGAGAACTTGTTGCTGCTTCCCATATTACAACAGGTTTTTTTCGTATATTGTCAAATACGCATTTAGCAGATGGATATTGCGTATGTGTTGAAGCTGAAGATAATGTTGTTACTTTATTTGAAACAGATTCATATTCGCTAAAATTCAATACAATATCATTATCATTAAATTTTGATATTGTTAAAATTTTTGTAGATGCATTATATGAAATATCTTGTACTTCAGAACTATAACATTCACCACCTACATAAATTTTATGAGTAGTTCTATCAAAAACAACTACACCTTTTCTTGCGTCTGTGGATGGATTATATTGCTTCTTTCTTATTACAATTTCGGTATCTGTCATTATTCAAAAACAAACTGTATTTGTTTATTTATTGAATATTTAACATTGCCTTCGCGGTTTCTATATTGGCATCTGTAAGACCGTAATTGCTATTTACGTGAACAAAATGCTTTTGCTGCCAAATCAGCATATCAGCATCATCATCAATAATTACATAAGAAATTTGAATATTATCTGGATGAACTATTCTTTTTCTATCAAGGTCGAAAAGATTACCATCATATGTTACATGAGTATTATACCAACCGTCTTTGTCAAAATGATAGTCCCACGGGATAGAATGATTATAATTGTCGTTGAACCATTTTGCAATAGCGTTACCGCGAGTAATATAAAGATTTGCATATTCAATGTGATCAATACCTCCAATAATAGGAAGTTCAAGTCCTGCTTGTTTAAGTCCTTCAACTGTTTCTTCATCATATCCCCAAGAAGAAGAAATTACAACTTCGGCCCCTTTGAGCTGATTAAGTCGTTGAACGGCAATAGGATCCATGTGGTACACATTCATTGGAATATCTTTTAAACCACCTTCTCCTCGCTGAGCTCTAATTCTTTGATACCATTCTGGATGGTTAAGAACACCATCCACATCTAAAAATACAAATCTTTTCTGTTCCATAATACAAATATAATAAATCTTCTCTAAATTTTTGTTAACTGTTTGTTAAATTTAATAAATAATAAAATAAAGTTAAGTTAATGGCTAATCATAGTACTATTAATAATTTGAGAATGCTAAACCCTCATAAATTTGCAACATATCAATTTATGAAGCAATATTTTAGTGTTTCTCCATATATGTTTATGAATTTTACAAATCCTACTGATGCTTCAGATTATTCATACAATGATATTATTCATATGCTTGATCCTTTTTTGAATGAGTTCAAGCATAGAGATAAATCAACAGAAATAGGAAGTGAAAATGAAGTAAATCTTCCAAATGCAGTATCACAATATAACAATAACTTAGCTAGAAATAGTTTTGATATTATCGACCATTTTGGGTATTACAATAGTACAGCTACAACGGGAAATCCTTGCATGGCAAATGTTGATTTTCACGGTAGTATATTTGCAGCATTTATTCCTGTATATGCACTTAATAGAACAAAACTTCATGCTACAATAGGATCATGCAATCAGCAGCAAACAGATACAGAAGACCCAACAAGACAAGTATATGGTTATAACTTTTATAATACAGACGGACAAAGTGGATACATTATTCACGGAGGATGCTCGTTAAATACAAATCCAGCAGTTGGAATTGATGCTGCTTTGCCATTTAATAGAACATCTGTTTTCAGCGGTGTAGAATATATAGGAAATTTTACAGAAAACTACGGATATAGTTTTCACAGAGCAGAAAATGTCAATGAGTCTTTGAGAGACGATGAATCTATTTCAAGTGGAAAAACACTAATTTTAACAAAAAATACTACAAATTCTGTATTTAAAGCTATTGATAATTTAATGAATGGTAATTTAAGAAACAATATTCAAGAAATAGAAAAGACATTGATAAATGCAACAAAAATAAATTAAAGAACAATTATGGCTAATAAATCATGCAACACAAGTGCAACAACACAACATTTTATTATAGTTCCAAAATTGCATGTATTAGGAGCAAATATAAGTGGAAATACATTTAATACAGTAGATACCACTCAAAAAGAAATAGAATCTATTAAACATGGTATTTTTACCAATATTGTATTGCACGTAAATACTGATCCAAAAGTTGATGCTTTCAATACACAAGATTCATTAAGTACTGTCGTTTCTGGAGACGAAAACAATTGGCAAAAAGCTAATTCGACATTTTCATCAGAAATGACGTATATCAATACAACAAAATCTATTTTATATAACGAATATTCTTATATAAGCAAGCAGATATTGCCTCAAACAATGGCTAACGGATTCTACGACATACCATCTGACAATATTTTAGATTTTGGAGTAATTTATAATAAAAATACGCATGCTTATGAATTTTGTTTGATAGACGAAGGTAACGAAAAATGTAATTTGACTCTTGAAGCAAGGTTATTTACACAGTGCAGCATCGGAGGAACGTATATACAGTCAGCAGACGACGCAGATAATCGTTTATACCCACATAATCTAATAGGAAGTACATTTACTATACCTACAGGAAAACAAGTATCAGATTTTGCAACATATGCTCCTGATGATACTTTATGTGGAAGTGATAATATCGTAGACACGTGGGATGCACACAATTTATTAGACTTAAATTTACATATACACAAAGCAGTATATTACAATAATCTTATATTTAATTTCTTTTTGTGCGGAACGAAAATAGTTCCATCAAATCCGGTTTATGAACAAGGTACATATCCGTACGATTATTCTGCTGAAAATGCATGTTATTCTTTTTCTGATTTTCCTGGAGAAAATCAATATTTTTGGCAACAATCTCCTAACTATATAGTGTCTAGAAATTCAAGCGGAAGTAACGGTGTACAATATTTTAGATATTATACTCCTGCAATGGGATTTATAACTGCTGAATCTCAGCCATCTTCTTGGAATGTTAATCACGAATATAATTTTAGATATACAGGAAGTGTACTCAGTAATCCAAATGCATATAGTTCAATGCTTGGCCACAGAGCAGACGGAAAAGTTGTAAGAATGCCAGAAGTTCGTACTGACCTTAATGGAGCTTCTGTATCTTTGTGTACTGACAATCCTCACAGTATGTCAAAACAAACCGGAAGATATTCTTACAAAAATGTAAACGGAACATTAAAACCAAGAGTTCCTTTGAAAAGCGGAGTAAGTAATAAATTGTTTAATGACAATAATATTCCAGATGCGCCTGAAGGTTATTTGTCAGACAGAGATAGCATATTAGTAAGTAAAGGAATAGGACCTGAATATAGTTTGAACAGTCACCATTGGGGATTGATTTATTCGTGGAGTGGAGGTTCATTGCATGGACTTAAAAGTTATTCTGCTCCAAGAGAAGTAGAATTTGAATTGTTCTATTGTTCAAACATCAATAATCCTTTTGCTTCACAAAATTTGTTTAATTTTGGTAGAAAATTGAATAAATTAACAAGCGGGTTTAACACAGGCATATTAAAAGAAAGTGTAGCAAACAAATTAACATACAATTATTCAAATCCTAACGAAAACGATTTTGTTCATATACAAGAATTAAAAGACTATACTAATTCTTCTCTCATATATGGATGCGAATGGGAAATGCTTAATACAGGTCAAAACGTAACAAAAATACAAAATCTTCTTAATGGAAGTACTTCATGGTGGGCAAATCAACCAACGTGTACAAACGTTATACCTACTGTAGATGTTAATGGAGTTTGGATCTGGGAAAATTGTGGAGTTCCTAAATTTGGTTCAAAGAAACTTATAGGAAAAAGAGATACAGCAACCGGCCATTATACTTATGGAAAATATTTCCTTGCATATTTTGCTCACAACTTGTATTTAATTGACGATATTACATTTAATACATACTTCTATACAGCTCAAGAATTCAAAGAGCATATAGATACAATGATAGATCCTAATGATACAGGATTTGCAGCAAACGCTGACGAAGGTCACGCTGCAAGCGCAGGTCCAATAACATTCAATAATTGTATAGATCCATTTAACGTTTCTAATATACTTCCTATAACTATTAAAGGTTCAAGTTATAGTAAATATGGTTCAGAGGACTAATAAAATAATTGATTAAAGATTATGATATTTTATTCAAATAAATCAGCATATATTGAATGCAATTCATCCGTTGGAGATGCGATATACGGAAGAATGTATAACGGAAATTCTCCTATTACAATAAAAATAGAATCTCCTGGAAAAATATGTGAAGGACTTTTCAAAGTAATTACAATGTTTGATTATGGCGTAAGTTCAGATTTCAGTAGTTATGGAAAATATAATAATAAGTCTGAAATAAAAAATATACAATACTGTATTTTTGGAGATGTCAACCATTATAATCCTGGCACATACGAAGGTAATCACTTGTGTGGTGCAAGACTTGCTGAATCTGATGAAGTAGGTATACACTGGTCACTCGATTTTCCAGGTACACAAGAAATGAGAGGCTTTATCAATTCAAAGCAAGTGTTTGGTCAAGATGTAAAACTTGTAGGAAAAGGTTATTCCAACAATGTTGCAAATCCATTGTGGTGGACTGATACCGACGGTTATAAATGGGAAGCTCCTATGATTTTTCATTCTAACTTTTCAACATCGCAAATAGATTTTGAGACATTTGGATTAAATATGACGCCAGACGTAATTGGAACAGAATTATGGAAAAAAGAAAAAATGAATGCTCCTACGACTGGACTTGGAACATATAGAGAGCAGTTCAATTATTCTGCTGGTGCATATGCAGCTGTTAATATGTCAGCAGCAGAAAGAAACAGATATATTGCTCAGCTTACTCCGTATGCCAAAACAAAACATCCTACACAGCGTTTCAAACTTGATGTAATTGAAAAAACTTCTGGGTTGTATACTATTGGAGTTTCAAAAGAATTTATAAGTTCAAATGCTCTTGGAGATTTATATAGTACTGCATGGGGTTCAAACACAAGCGATGCTATTTTTGCATATAAATTTTATACGCCTTCTACTCTTCAAGGTAATCCGGATTATTTTACAGTTGAGGGAAATGTACATTTGGAAACACAAGAATATGTAGTTCCTGTTATCTTTGGAAAATTTGCTACTACATCTGGAACGTTTGGTTATGCTAAAGCCGGTATAACTTATACATACGATGCAAATAGTAAAAATTCTATTATTGCTTTAGCAAAAGCTTGCATTCACAACAATGTAAAAAATAGCAGACACGATTATAAAAATGAATTGTCTGTATATACTCTTGACGGAGGACTACATTATATCTTCTCAGAAGCAGTAGATTTAAGAAATATATCTACTTCTGGAGCGGTTAGAGGCAAAACTACAGTTAATAATGGAGATATTGTTCTTATAGCTGACAGTCAAGTATATGTAATAACAGAACAACAAGCTGTAGATTATATCTTTCCTGCTGTTGATACTTCAAAACCAGGCGGTAATGACCCAATTAGTCCAGTACCTGCAGGATATTAATAAAATAAAATAATTGAATAATATGGCTCAATTAGGTATATTCAGTGATGATGACTTAACAATATTAACAAACATAAACAATACTTGGCACGGCAATTTTGCAGGAGTACAATTTTCAAATTATAAAGCTGCTTCTACTCCAAATAGAACCAATCCATTGAATGATAACTATACGGGAGGACCTATTGCCGGAAAAAGATATTCTGGAAGTGTACTTTTTGATACACTTTATGGATGTGGAGATGGTAATTTTTATCCATACTCATGGAAAACAGGATGGGCGGGACCTGATACACGCGGTACAGAAGGTTGTACCCTTTTCTTTGGAATAATTCCAATATTTTGGAGTAATGCAAACAACGGTATATCAGAAGATGACACTTCTGTATATAAAACTGGTTCAATATATGATAATACAACAAAGTTGAAATCATTTGTAGAATCATTCTTTTCACCAAGCGAAGTATCTGTCATTGCCAAACGTATAGATTATTATAAAGTAATCGAAGGTCAACTTGATAAAGAAGACGATAACAACACAGATAGTGATAAAACTGCTAGCAATGTTTTTGAATTTCTCACTGTTAATAATGCTATAGGTCTTGGCGTAAATACCGAAAATCATCACAATTATAAATCTTGTGATTTTTCAATAAAAAATTACAACATTATAAACAGTAGAAAAGACGACAAGTATAAATGGTGGGACATTGAAAAATCTGGTGTTAGTGGCTATAAATGGCTTCCTGATGAAATGTCTACTATGCCAAGAATAGGAGCAATACCTGTAAAATCATACAGCGGAGAAAACTTTTCAATAGATTATATGCCTGCTTTTGGTTATTATAGATATGATAACTTTGACACACTAGGAATATCTGATACAACAATGGTAACGTATACCGATCCAAGCGGTGCTGTATTAACTGCACCTTGGACTACATACATAACACAAATAAGCAATGACAAAGTAAACGATAGCTTCTTTGGAAGTGTAAATGTATTAAATTCACTTGATGCAAGTCTGAATACAATTTTATCAATTATAAAAGATGGATGCCCAATTTCATATATAAACCAAAATGGTTGTGTTTGCGATAATAATGCTAACTATACTGAAAAATTTTCTATGCTTAATTATGATACGATACAATATAATATCGCATCAAACACTGCTCCTGTAAAAGCAATGCACGTTGTTCCTGTTTTTGCAAGTTCTATTAAGAGAGCTTTTGAAGTAGGTGGAGGCCCTTGCTGTTTTATAAATACTTTCCAAAGTATAGTTTATAATACATTTTACAATAACGCTATTTTAACAGGAGGATTTGGCCAAAGCGATACAGATATTTCAGCAATTCCTGCTAACGAAAGAAATGACAGAACTCTAACAAATCAAACAAAAAATACGTATATATATTATAACAATGCAGATGAAAAATTTGTCATGAAATTTAATAGTGATAACATGACAATGTATTTAAGTTACGCATTGAAAGTTAATTGCGACACTGACGGCAATCCTACTGGAATAACAGCAGGAAAAACAATAGCAGATCAAGAAGATTGGATTGCTTGGATAAATGGTAATATTTATGTAATTCCTAATAAATGTTTCCGTAAATTTGTATATTATAAACCAATTGACTTTATTACACTTAATAATATATTTACTGAAGAATAACAAAAAAGCGGTTCGTTTAGAACCGCTTTTCTTTTACCATATAATTTACTGAATTGTTTTGTATCTGAAACAGATTCTTCCTTTTGTCAAATCATAAGGACTCATTTCAACTTTTACTTTATCTCCAACAAGAATTCTTACAAAATTTTGTCGTATTTTTCCGGACAAATGACAAAGTATGCTGTGTCCATTCTCCAATTCAACTCTAAAATTTCCTACACCCAATGCTTCAGTCACATAACCATCGAGTACAATGTTTTGCTGTTTAGCCATTAGAAATATTTTTGATTAATTTTATGATAAGCCAAACGACCAATATTCCCAAAACAAATGGGAACAGATACACAATGACTGTAAAAAACAGAACTCCGATAATGTAAATTCCTACAAAAAATAGGATTGCTTTCAAAACGTCTTTCATATTTCAACTGTTATATTATTTACCAACTCTTCGTAATGATCTTTTGTTGTGCGAACAACTTTGTCCACAAGGTTGTTCATCATTTTGCACTTCTTCATAGTTTCAAGAACAAGCTTCTTTGCTTCAGCAGAGTTGCAGAACGAACTAAGAAGATTAATATATTTGATATACAAAGTATCTATCTTTGTTTCGTCGGCGGAAAGTACGCAGAAATTGCCCATTGTGCCGAAATTGACCTCAAGAGCAGGTCGACGATCGTCGGAATTGAACCAATCTTCCTTGAGATAAGAAGTGAACGAATGACCAAATTTCAGGCAAGGACATGTTTCACCGGTTTTCTTGTCAGTATATGTATCGAATAGTCCGATTTCAATATTGTAATCGGAAACGCGAAGAGCACCGATACCGTCCATTTTGAGAATGCGCTGAAGACCGCTGTTCATTTCCTCTTTTAGTTCAGCAAAACGTTGCAGTCTCTTTTCGTAAGCAGCTTTGCACTGATCATCACGATAAGTTGCAGCAGCTTCGCCTTCAGCAGTTGAAAGGAAAACTTGTTCTTTGTATTGATGTACGAGATTTTCGTAACTCAAATTTGCTTGAGCAAGCATATACTCAAGCTGAGCAACAGTATTTGACGAATAATCGCTGCGTATCATAAACTCGTCTTCCGTTTCAAAAGCGGTTTTGATACCAACAAAAATATTGTCCTTACCGAGCTTATCGGTTAATTTGTTGAGTTCCTTGGACTTGTTGAAAATCTGAACAGCAATTTTTGCTTTTTGTGTCATTCTCATATTGTTTCCTTTTTGTTACAGTACAAATATACAAAAAAATTTTAATTTAATTGTTAAAATATGAGAATTTTTTATTAAAAAATGTTAAATTTCTTCATTTTTCATTTCAGACAAAATAAAGCCTCCGGACAAATTTGTATCAAAATACAATCTCGTTTCGTCTTGTGGATCCTGTCTTATATTTACTGTAACATGACCCAATGCCTTTGCTGACACATGAAAATCTCCAACAGAAAATATTTTGCCTTCGGATATATATTGATTTCTTGCTTCTTCAAGTAGATTTTCAACTTGAAATTTTATAGCTTCTCTTGTTGCAAGAGTATTAGCTTCAAAAGTAAAATGATTTAATATTTCATCAAGTCTTTGCTGAAAAGTCTTAACAATTATTTCTTTTGACAATTCAATTTTCACTGTTGTTTCTTATTTTCAGTAAGAGCTTTATAGTTTTCTCTTGCTTCCATCAATTCAAACTTTTTAAGTTTTTCTTCAAGTTTGAAAAGTTTTTCTTCACGCAAATTCTTTTCCTCTAGTGCATTGGCGATTCTATTTAATACAGATATTAGGTCCATACTATTTCCGCCTTGCTGAGGTGCCTTCACGTTTATTCTCTGTACATTCTTTTGTCTTGGTTGTTTAATTTCTGGTGTTGGTTTTTCAGCCATATCTATTATTATTTTAATAGAGCACCGCAGTATTCCACGGTGCTCTACTTTGTATTCTGCTTAAATTATTCAGCAGGATTCTCTGCGGGAGCTTCTACTCCACCGTCAGGAAGTGATTCAACCTTTGCGAAAATATCGTTCAAGTGATTCTTCTCACGAGTATACAAATAACTTGATTTGTTGCTCATTTTTGCAATCTCTGCATTAGCCTGACGATAATACTTTTCAAGTTCTGACATAATAATTGACATAATCTTGAAAACCTTTGAACGAGCTTTGGTCTCTGCAATATGACGACCGATATTTTCGTCATAAACGTCGGCGGGGTTAACTTGAGTCTCAGCAGTAACCTTGAACTCTTTGCCGCAAATCACGTTGGTTACAAAATCATAATCGTAACCGCCCTGTGTAAGACGAGTTTCGATGTTATTCAAAACACCGCTGCCGTAGATACCGTTGATAATAAAATCTGATGTGTTGATGTCAAGATGACACTTGCAAGTCAGAGTACACTCGATACGAGGCCTCTGATACACACCATCTACCTTAACTTGCTCGTAAACTGTGTACGAACTCTTTACAAATTCAACTTTCATTTTTTAATTAGTTTTTGTGAATAAAATCAATATTTTCATTAACTTCCTGTGAACACTTGCAATCTGCGAAGCTGTCCTCAATATAATCGTAACTGTTCATATTTATTATATTTTATTTTTTGTTATTGTTTACAGCCGGAATCATGTGCTTGTCCCAGAATGTATTCTTTTCAAAGTCTATATTCAAAAACTCGTCAAGATACATTGGTTCAGGACAAATCCACGATTCTGCTTGTAAATGATATTTGTCACCTTTTCTTACAATAGACAATTTCATTTTTGCGTAGTCAAGCAAGGTTGCAAGACTGTGTTCAAATTCAGCTTGTGCGTTCATTTTATTTTAAGATCTTTTAATTTATAAAATTCTCTAAAATCAAAACTTGAAGGATACATATCTTTATTTTTGTAATAATCTTCAGCTATATTATTACACAAATAATTGTATTCCTCATTGTTGAATACCTGTAACTTTTCGTGATAAAAGTCAAGCCACCCTTTGGTTTGTTTATACCATTCTTCTGAAGTGTAAACGATAGGATTGTCTGAGTATTTTTGACTTGTTTCTTGCTCTTTTTGCTTTTCTTTGTCTGTTAAATCTAAACCAAATAACCAATAAACGTGTTTTAGAACAATACTTTTTAGAAATTGATAAAGCTCTTCGTTGTCTTTTGTTTCGTGCGGCATTACAAATCTTCGACTATACAAATAAACTTCGTATTCTTTCGAGCCTTTTTTGATTTTTATTTTTCGTTTGTCTTTTGATTTACCAATGCATTTAACAGATACTTGCGCATCATCTGCAACAAATTCGTTATACTCTTTGATATGGTTCATTTTTTTGGAAATTTTATTTTTTCTAATTCTTCTAATGCAGCAACGACTTTTTCGCAAGCTTCTACAGTTGGTCTGTCTACACTGTTGCAGCGTTTAGACCAAAAATACTGTATAAGCTCGCGATAGTCCTTCTGCTCTAAATAACCTTCAATTTTAACCATTACTTTCCGGCTTGTTAGGTTTATATGAAATCTCTCCATTCAGAAGAATTCCCAACCACTGTCCTACTTCCTTCTTTGCATTAGTCAAACAACTGTCAAGAGATTCACGATAGCTTTTGATGTTCTCTTTGAGCTCTTTGTTTTCTGCACGAAGTTCATAATTTTCCTCAATAACATCTTTGATTGTACAAGCCATATCGTACAACCTCAGGATGTTTTCTTCTTTGTTTACCATATTAGTTATTTGATTTACGAATGTCGAGAACAAGTTGGTTTACAAAGTCACGGTCGACAGACTCCTTAATGGTAGACTTTTCAATAGCTTCGTTCATTTCAGAAATCTTGCCTTCAAGCATATCCATAAGTTCGTCATATTCAAACTTATGAGCGCGAATATCAAGAAGAAAGTCGCCGTCAATGCCTTTACGGTTTACATGATAAGTATCACCGTTTGCAATTTCAATGCAAGTCTGGACAAGACGAAAGCACTCAGACATGTTCTTTGCATCATAGTTTTTGTCAAGATTTGACTGATAACGAACTGGGTTACGATTCTTTTCCCATTCCTTCTGACGAGCGTAGTCTTTGCAATGAATGGTGTAAGCATCTTTGTTGAAGAAAAGAACTGATTCCGAGATAAGACCCTTAGGAATATCGTTCACATGAACATCATTGCCGTTGTCTTTGCAAAAACCGCCCGGGTGAATAAATATTGCATAAGCGTCACGAGCATGATTGAGTTTAGAAAGAGAAATATCGTCCTCGTTAAGGTGTTTCATACGAAGCCAATCTTTGACAGGCATAGTATCGTTGATAGTATAATTACCATTTGGAGAAAATACCTGAAGATTGGTTACAACGTAACAGAAGTCAACCGGAGTCTTTCTCTCAAGAATTGGTTGAACAATCATTTTGTTCAGGCCGCGTGCCTTCTTGATTTGAGAAACAGCATACCCGCCAAACGGGTTGAAACATTCCTTAGTAAGGAATTCATCTCGATGCTCAAGAAATGGACGAATTGCATTGTCCTTAACGACAACAAATTCAGGATCCACAAAAAGAGCCTCAAGAACAGTAGGATTGGAAGTAGTCAAAAGTCTTGCGAACTTGTTGAGCTCCCAGTAAACAACATCATGCTTCTCGTCT
>Ga0326512_10000014_pt1 | contig 140257 bp, 106 predicted proteins | sample 1_2617_0518_D_FD_203652 | JGI IMG/M metagenome (GOLD analysis project Ga0326512, IMG submission 203652) | Bovine rumen microbial communities from UC Davis, California, United States - 1_2617_0518 | ecosystem: Host-associated > Mammals > Digestive system > Stomach > Rumen | place: USA...
GAAACAGTATATGTAACACCGTTAAATGTGAACGCTGTCTGAACAAATCCTGAAACAGATTTCTCTGTTCCATCGTAAGTTACTTCATCACTATTTGCAGTTACAGTGATTTCGTATTTCTTATCATCGCCTTCTTCATCTGTACGATCAGTAACTGTAAGAATTCCTTCTGTCTTTGTTATTTTATAGTTACCTACAGTCGTTCCAGTCTTTAATGCGTAATCAAATGTATTTTTTGAATTGCCTGGAAGAGTCTGAGTTCCTGTAACATTATAGGTTGCACCTTCTCCGGTTACAAATCCATCTCCACCTACTGTTACATTGGTATTGGTAAGTGCAGTTCCATCATAAGTCTTGGAAGCTGTAGCAGATGTAAGTGTCACACTACGCTTTCCTATTGACACTTCAACATAATTGGCATCTGTATCATTATGATTATTATCAGCTTTTACCTTATACCATACATAGTAGGTTCCGGCATCGGTTGCGGTGGGGATGGATGTGGTATATCCAGTTGTCGGGGCGGTGGTTGCATCCGTTCCGATAGCATACTGCATCTCACCACCTGTCGCTTCACCTGTAACGTTCACAAGTGGCTTTTCTGTTCCGTCGTACTCACGATCATTTGCGGTGACGTTAGCCGCAGTCGAAGCATGTTTCTCCACTGTTACAACTGCCTTGCCAGTATATACAGAGTAGTTCGACCCAGCTGTCACCTTATAGTATACCGTCATAGTTCCCGAATCTATGATTGTTGGGCATTCATCAAGATCATACGTATCTTCTGTAGTTCCGTATTTGACTTCTGCTCCGCTTTCAGGATCACTCACCTCTACTTTGATGCCGTGCTCTTTGCCGTCGTAGGTAACGGTCACATTGTCAGCCTTGACAGTCATGGCCTTTTCAACAATCTTCCAGTTTGCCGTTGCAATATTCGTGAAGTTGCCTAAACCTGTGACGGTCACTGTATAATCATTCTTATCAATTCCCGTGTTTCCATTAACTATATAATCAGTGTTTTCAGTAAGACTCATGCCATCTGTAGTCGTCACATCTGTTACATTGACAGTCTGCTCTGAACCGTTGTAAGTCAACTGTGTCTTGTCCAGTGTTACTGTTGCATCTGAAATAGACTTTGGATAAATCGTTGCATTTGCTGTCGTCTGCTGTCCTGTAGCTGCCAGAACATAGTTGTCCTTGTCAGTACCACCAAGCGTCAGATCACTGAGGTTAACAGTCTTATCTCCTACATTTGCATCTTCAAAAGCACCGGTAGCTGTTACAGTCAAATTATCGTCTTCCAGTTTGCCGCTAAGGGTCGCATTTGTACAGTCCAATGTCGCATCAGTCGTACCATCGTAGGTTTTGTTTGATGCCGTGATGCCGGAGACTGTGACCGGTTTTGCAGCGATATCAGCTGTAACGCTTGCCGGCTGGGAAACTAATGTATAGTTGATTGAGTCACTTCCCGACAATGTCAGGCCGGAGAACGAAACGGTTTTACCATTTGCTACATTTTTATCTGAAAATGAACCTGCAGGTGCATTAAATGATAGATCATCATTTTCTACCTTTCCGTTAATAACTGCAGATTCACAGTTTACTACAGCGTTAGTACTGCCGTCATAAACTTTATTTTCGGCAGTAATACCGGTAACTGTGACCGACCTTGCAGTGATAGTAGCTGTTGTATCTTCCGGCTGGGAAGCCAATGTATAGTTGGCTGCATCATTTCCTGTTAGAGTAAGACCGGTGATCGTAACGGTTTTACCTGATCCCACATTTTTATCTGAAAATGAGCCTGTCGCTGTATTGCTTAAAGTCACTTCATCTCCGTCTACTTTTCCTTGAATTGTTGCACTATCACAGTTTAATGTAGCTTCAGTATTGCCGTCATAAACTTTATTTTCGGCAGTAATACCGGTAACTGTGACCGACTTTGGAGCGATAGTGTATCCGACAGATGCCGTTGCTTCATTAGTGCCTTCTCCCAACGTAATCTCTGCGACATAGTTGCCTGCATTAGTTGGTGCAGCTGTCAGCGCATCACCGGTCTTCGTATAGGTCTCGCCGGACTTTGTTGCGTTAAAGTACTTTACCTCCGCTTCGCCCTTTATGCTGTTCTCGTCGGTGATGGTCGCCGCCGCACTTCCCGTGCCGCCGTATGTGGTCATTGTTGGCATCACAATGGTCAGCGTAGCTATATGCTTTTCCCCAACTTTAGGCAGTGTGCAGCCTTCTTTTGAGCAGGTCGCTGTGATCATATCACCAGTTGATGTGTAGGTGAAGCTGTGATCATGCACAGCAGGGAACTGTATTTTCTTATAAGAATTAAGTGTCTGCCCTGCTTCACTGACAGTGATTGCCGCCTTTCCCGTAGTGCCTTCTGTATCCGTCCATCCGGTTCCGGCGATGGCGTTCTTCACGGTGCCGTAAACGGCCGCCTTACCACCTGCGGCGGTCATCCTCGCGCCGGCGCCGACGTTGACAGACCCGTAGGTGTAGACACCGTAGCTGTCATCAGATGCGCCGCCCGTGGCGGTCATGCTGCCGCTGACGTTGACGCCGGCGAACGTATTCACCCCGTAGCTTTCGTCATCAGATGCGCCGCCCGTGGCGGTCAGTGTGCCCCCCTCGGCGACGGTGATGGTCTCGAAACTACCGAGCCCCACGCTCTCGCTTGGCGCCGTGCCGCCCGTGGCAGCCAGCGTACCCTGCACGCTGACGGTGTTGCGGGCATAGGCACCCTGGCTTTCCATCGTCGACTTCCCGCCCTCGGCTACGAGGGAGGCGCCCTGCTCGACGACGATGTTATCCGCGAGGACGCCGCAGCTCGTGGCAGTCTCCTGACCGCTGTAATCGCCGCCCCTGGCCGTCAGCGTGCCCGGGCCCCTGACCGTGAGGGTACCGTTCCCCAGCATGACGCCGTAGGTTTGCCACACAAAACCGAACCCGCTCGGCGCCGGCCCGGTGACAGAGCTGTCGTCCCTCACGTCGATCACGAGGTCGCCTTCCGCGTAGATTGCGGCGTCCTTGTACCCGACGCCGTCGCAGCTGTAGCCGTTCAGCGTAAGAGTAGCGGGAGTGGGGTTATCGCCTGTGGTGGCGGGGGTGTAGCTCCAGTGACTGTTGGCGAGGTCGTCGCGGTTCTCGTCCGTCGCCCGCACGCCGCCGACCCAGAGGGGGTACGTGGCCGGGAACTGGACCCTCTTGTAGTCCATGGTCTGTCCCGGGTCGGCGTTGACCGCGATGTCCGTCTCGTTCTCGGTACCTGCCGTATCCGTCCATCCGGTTCCGGCAATGGCGTTCTTCACGGTGCCGTAAACGGCCGCCTTACCACCTGCGGCGGTCATCCTCGCGCCGGCGCCGACGTTGACAGACCCGTAGGTGTAGACACCGTAGCTGTCATCAGATGCGCCGCCCGTGGCGGTCATGCTGCCGCTGACGTTGACGCCGGCGAACGTATTCACCCCGTAGCTTTCGTCATCAGATGCGCCGCCCGTGGCGGTCAGTGTGCCCCCCTCGGCGACGGTGATGGTCTCGAAACTACCGAGCCCCACGCTCTCGCTTGGCGCCGTGCCGCCCGTGGCAGCCAGCGTACCCTGCACGCTGACGGTGTTGCGGGCATAGGCACCCTGGCTTTCCATCGTCGACTTCCCGCCCTCGGCTACGAGGGAGGCGCCCTGCTCGACGACGATGTTATCCGCGAGGACGCCGCAGCTCGTGGCAGTCTCCTGACCGCTGTAATCGCCGCCCCTGGCCGTCAGCGTGCCCGGGCCCCTGACCGTGAGGGTACCGTTCCCCAGCATGACGCCGTAGGTTTGCCACACAAAACCGAACCCGCTCGGCGCCGGCCCGGTGACAGAGCTGTCGTCCCTCACGTCGATCACGAGGTCGCCTTCCGCGTAGATTGCGGCGTCCTTGTACCCGACGCCGTCGCAGCTGTAGCCGTTCAGCGTAAGAGTAGCGGGAGTGGGGTTATCGCCTGTGGTGGCGGGGGTGTAGCTCCAGTGACTGTTGGCGAGGTCGTCGCGGTTCTCGTCCGTCACCTGCACGCCGCCGACCCAAAGAGGGTATTCAGTGACTGCCGGTTTCAGCGAAAATGTCTTCGTTGTTGAATCAAACGTCACCTTGCTTAAGTCAAGCTGCAAAGCAGGGCGGACACCAAGCTTGAGAGTCACATTGGCACCTTCGCCGTAAACGCCGCCGGATTCACCGGCCACGCACAACACAGATTTACCTACTTCGTGACGCGAGCTGAGCCACCAATAGTTATATTGAGCTCCAGTTGCCTGAGAGCATTTTAGCACATCAGGATTTGCATTCTCGATTGTATTTGCCTGATCATTTGTCAGAAGGAACATTCCTCCGTTGACTGCTGTTTTTGCGCCTGTTGAAATACTGTCCGTATAGTAACTATTTACGGCAGTTTCTACAGTAGAACCACTGTATTCTAAGTATTCTTGGTTTGTGCCAAACGCTGATGCCCCAACGCAATCCTTTGCAAGCAACGTCACTGTACTGCTATCATAATCAATAAGATACCAATCCTTGCCGTCAAATTTCACCACTGTTGTTTTGTTTTTGATGCCTGAATAGGGATCGTCCGCATACGCCGTCAAGCTCATACCCGGCATCAGCCCCAGCACCATCACAAGGCTGAGCAGGATGCTTAAAAATCGTTTTTTCGTCTTCATTCGCTATTTCCTCCTAAAATTCTTCCTACACGGCTGTTATGGCCGCCGTGTCGCCTTGTAAACACGTAAAAACCGCCGAACCTGACAGGGTATACTAACCCCGTCAAATCCGACGGTTATCCATCACGAATGTTGTATTCAGTTTCAAGCGCCTCGCAATCGCAAGGCGCAAAAAGGGCGCAGTTAGCCCATGCTCTGCTCTGCTCTGCTCTGCTCTAAGGAGCGTAGTTCTATTCCGCATTAAACTGTTACCCATAAAGTGGACACGCTCCTTTCCAAAATTTCCAGATTTCGGACACCATATTTTGTGGTACATCCCCGATTTCTGGACACGGTTTTTATATTAAAACCCCGGTTTGTGGACACGTTCTTCTTTATACCTGACCTGATTCATGATAAAATATTTCACACAAGGAGGCAATTATGAGAGAACGCCATCACATCAACAAATTTACACCGGAGCAGGTGGAACAACTTGCTGCCAATCCCTTTACCTTAAATGTCACCGTCTACAGGATCTCTTACACTTTGGAGTTTAAGAACCTGTTCCTTTCCCATTATGAAAACGGGGAGCTTGTCAGGGACATTTTTAAGCAACTCGGCTATGATCCTGATGTACTTGGTGACAGCCGTATGTACAGCTTTTCAAACGCTCTGCTTAATAAGGTCGAAGCTGGTGAGCCTCTTACCGAAGGTCCTGCGCACAAGCCTGCCGAAAAGCCCTCAGACACGGATTACAACACCATGCCTGCTCAGCAGTCCGTCTCTTCCATGCAGCGTGAACTGACTTATCTCAGGCAACAGGTGGAGTTTCTAAAAAAAATCTCGCAGCTGGACACAACCAAAAAGTCCGGGACATAATCATGGAAAAGCCAAGTGCTGTTTATGAAATCATATATTCCTTAGTCTCTGCAGAGGACAATGTCCAAAGTATCAAAGAACTCTGCCAGATAGCCGGAGTGTCCAGATCCGGTTATTACAACTGGGTTGCTTCCGCTGACAAGAGGGCCGAGCGGGAAACACGGGACAGGGCAGACTTTGAACTTATCCTCGAAGCCTACAACTTCAGGGGCTATGCAAAAGGCATCAGAGGCATTCATATGAGGCTTTTACAAATGAATCCACCCGTTCTTATGAACCTTAAAAAAATAAGCCGTCTGATGCACAAATTCGGGCTTGTATGCCCTATACGGAAGGCTAATCCTTACCGCCGTATGGCAAAAGCATTAAAGACCGATGCTGTGGCCGATAATCTGCTTAAACGCGAGTTCCGTGAGCACGGTCCAAGGAAAGTGCTGCTTACGGATATTACGTACATTCCATGCTGTGGCGCATTCTTTTACCTGTCAGTCATCAAGGATGCCTATACGCTCCAGATTCTCGCCTATGTGTTGAGCGAATCACTGGAAGTCGACTTTGTCCTTGAAACCGTGAATATACTGATCGCCAATCATGGGGCCACTTTGGATGATGAAACCCTGATTCACAGCGATCAGGGATGCCACTACACAAGCAAAAAGTTCCGTGAGATTGTTAAGGACTCCCATCTGCGTCAGTCCATGTCCCGCCGTGGCAACTGCTGGGACAATGCCCCTCAAGAGAGCTTTTTCGGCCACATGAAAGACCACATCATGAATAAGATAGCTACTGCTGAGTCCTTCGAGGAAGCAAAGGCAATCATCGATGACTACATGGACTTCTACAACAATGACAACGGCATCTGGGAGCTTGCCAAATTAACTCCAAACGAATACTATGAATACTGCATTACAGGGATATATCCTCTGCTTAAATACAATCCGGATGAGACTGATCCGTCCTGATCCGCTGATTGGCTGACATAGTGTATCATGAGCTCCGATTTTGTAAAGCCTGCTTCGCACCGCTGCCGCGGCTTCGGGCTTGACAAAATCTCCACTCATGATGGGTGATAATCAAGCCAATCAAGCAGATATATGCGCTTTGAGCACCAACAATAAAATATTAGGTTCAGTTGCAGAACAGCCACAACATATGGATTTTAAAATTTTACTCTACTATTTTGCAAAATGTCCTTGACAAGGGTACACTTTACAAGCCCCTTTCCGTCAAAAATATGAGAAGTTCTCATCTCATGTATCGGCCTGCCAGCGCGGATTCTTAACCCCTGCACGTGAGCATAAAGATACGCTTAAATTATAGCAGAACCAGAGGCTGATTTCAACGGATTTTTCAGAAATTTTCCCGGACGAGAAACAGGCGAGAACCATCGCCTCGCCTGCAAAGAGTGTATCACAGCTGGAGTATGGGTGCAAGTACGGATTGCTCATGTGACCACCCTCATAAAAAATCGGGCAACTACATCACCATTTTCACAGTGATATGCTGCCCTGTGTTCCCGCTCAAATCTCGACCTCCACGGACACGCCAGCCTTGAAAGCCACTTCATAGCCATCCTCCTTCACGACCACCCTATCCAAGTAGCGGATGACCAGGTCGTTATCAAAGCCTGCCATGCTCCCGTCCTCTGCCAGCACACCCTCCGGCACCGTGTACCTCGTGCGGCTGAAGAAGTCGTCGTAATCACGGCAGGCTCCGGTCTCTTCTACAGTTTCTGCCTCCCTCGCCATCCACTCCGGCAGGCTGTTCTTGACCATCTCGTCCACCAGCTCAAGCAGGAGCCTGATCTGCACCTCCGTGTTTGCGTGCTCCGCCCGCTCGGCGTAAAGGCCATCCTTCCGGCGTCTTATTTCGACGATCTGGCTTCTCAGGAATGCCACCTCATCCATCTCGCTTGTGATTACCGGTGTGCTGCCAACCTCGTCAACCACCGTGGTATTCATCGGCTCCTCGTCCTCCGGCACCTGGCTTGCCAGCACTTCCAGCCGTTCCTCCAGCCTGTCCTGCTGGCCGTCCAGCGTTTTCAGCAGGGCGTCGATTCTGCCGATCTCACCCGTGAGCAGCCGTTCCCTGGCAACCACCAGCTCCTCACGTCTTGATGGCAGTGTGTTAAATGCCATCACCACAGCCCTCTGCGCCTCAAGTTCTCTTACGATTCGGCAGTCGCACCGCGTCGGGACATCCTCGTGGAAATCCGTCTTCTTCACCAGCGCCCTCTGCCTGCACCGCCAGTCGGTCAGCTCCTCCTGCGGTTTCACATACCGCTTCAGCGTCCTGCCGCACTTGCCGCAAATGAGCCTGCCGTTCAGCGCCAGCCGGTTTCCGAACCGCAGCTTGCTCGGGTCTTTTACAAGTCCGCTCCGCCGCTTCTTCTCCCCCTGCACCTGATAGAACACCGCCTTCGGCACGATGGGGTCATGATCGTCCTCCACGAAATACTGCGGTCTGTCGCCGGTGTTCTTCACGCACTTGTGCGTCAGGTAGTCCTCCACGTACCATTTCTGCATCAGCAGGTCTCCGGCGTATTTCTCATTTTCCAAAATGCTCGCCACCGTGGATGGATACCATTTCTCCCCGCTGGACGGGGTGCAGATGCCATCCTCCATCAGCCCGTCCGCGATCATCTTCGGGCTGTAGCCTTCGAGGAACTGCCGGTAGATGCGCCGCACCACATCCGCCTCGGCGGGGACGATCTCGTAGGTTCCCGGCTTGTCACCTCGCCTGTAGCCGAGGAAGGAGGAAAAGTTGACCCTCCCTCTGCCTTCCTGGAAACCGAAGTTGATGCCCATGCGGACGTTCTGGGAAATGGATGCCGACTCTTGCTGTGCGATGGACGCGAGGATCGTGACCATCAGCTCCCCGGAGGCTTCCAGCGTGTTCACGGATTCTTTTTCAAAGATGATGGGGATATTCAGGGCTTTCAGCTTTCGGATGTAGTTCAAAGCGTCCAGCGTGTTCCTTGCGAAGCGGGAAATGGACTTCGTGATCACAAGGTTGACATCCCCGTTCTCGCAGGCTTCGATCATGGCGTTGAACTGCGGTCTGGTCTTTGCCTGGGTTCCACTTAAGCCCTCGTCTGCGAAGATCCCCGCCAGCTCCCAGCCGTCGTGAGCCTGGATGAAATTGGTGTAGTGCGTGACCTGCGCCTCGTAAGATGTCTCCTGTTCGTCCGAATCCGTGGAGACGCGGCAGTAGGCCGCTGCTTTCGTGACCTGTGTGGGCATGGTAACCACGGGGTCTGTATTTCTTGCTCTGATAACTCTTACTGCCATGTGAATGCTCCTCTCTGCTCGTCAAATTCCGTCCTTACCGGAACTTCGGTGTATGACCTGCCAACTTTCTCGACGCGCATATCCTCCTCCGCGACCAGCCCGCAGGTGAAATGGAACTGCACTTTTTCCTTCGACCAGATGACGGCGTGGTCTACAAAGGCTTTGAACAGCTTCTCGTCTGATTCCATGAAGCTCTCCCTCACGCCTCTTTTGACCACAGCCCTCCGAAGGTCATCGACCGGGTTCCTTTTCTCCAGCTTCGCCAGGGCGGCAAGGATGGTTTTCTCCTCGCTGTCCAGCGCGGCCTTCTTTTCCCGGAGCTGCGCCGTGTACCTGTCCGCCAGCGCGCGGTCGTGGAGGACGGACTGCCTGCGCTTGACGGACTGAAGCTGCGCTTCCAGACGTTCGCGTTCCGCTTCCCCGTCATCAGAGACCCCGAGGATTGAAGGGTCTGCCGCCAGCCGGTTCAGCGCTGAGGCGAAGGCGTTCTTCACGTCCTGCTCGAATACGGGAAGCATGGGGCATGGAGCCTCCGTCCCTTCCACCATCACGGTTCTTTAGTGTACTTATACTCTAGTGTTTTTCCTGCATTATCACTCTCTTTAAGGAGTCTGCCTCTTAAATCATAACTATAATCTGTGATAAGACCCTCTGCATCCTTGAGTCTTGTAACTAGATTTCTATCATCATAAGTGTATTCAGTCTTTGCGCCATTTGGTAATTCAAGACCTGTGTTATTACCAGCCTTATCGTAGCTAAATTTATAGGTCTTATTTAAGGCATCCTTAAGCTCTACAAGATTTCCTGCTTTATCATAGCTAAAGTAAGACTTTGCCCCTACTGGGTTTGTCACACCGGCAAGTCTCTCAAGTGAATCATAGGAATAGCTTGTCACATTTCCCTTTGCATCAGTAACTGAAGTCACCTTGCCTGCGCCGTTATAAGCATACTTTACTATGTTTCCCTTTGCATCTTTACTTGATACAAGTCTCTTATTTAGGTCAAATTCGTATGCTGTGGTATTGTCCAGTGCATCTGTTATAGCTGTAATATTTCCAAGAGCATCTGTGCCGTATTTAGTGATGTTTTTATTAGAATCTGTAAGAGAACTTAAATAATTCAGGCTGTTGTAAGTATATGTCTTAACATTGCCTTCAGGATCTGTCTCACTTACAAGGTTGCCATTGCTGTCATAGGAATATCTATAAGTGATAGATTCCTGATTCTGTCCTATTACTAAGCTTTCATCATTTCCAGATTCATTTTTTTCAACCTCTTTATTTTGCCCACTTTCAGTCTTCTCCAAAAGATATCCGCTAAAATCATATTTATAGCTTGTAACTAGACCTGTCTCTGATACAGCTTTTACAAGACGGCCCAGCTTGTCATACTCAAAGCTCTCGCTAAGGCCATCAGGGTAGACTTTCCCCGTCAACTGCCCCATGAAGTCATATGAGTATTTTGTGACTCTTCCTGAATTGTCTGTGATAGAGCTTACCTTCTTTAAACTTGAATCATAAGTGATTTTAAATTTTCTATCTGCCTTATCCTTTATCTCACTTACAAGATTGTCACTGTTATAGGTCTTCTCTTCACTTGTTCCATCTGCGTTTTCAGTCTTTATAAGATTTCCCTTAAGGTCATAACTATACTTTACCTGGCTGCCATCGGCTGTACTTTCACTTGTCTTTAAGCCAAGTGCATTATAAGCATAAGAAAGGCTAACCCCCTCTGGGTCTGTAATCTTTATTATATTTCTAGCATTATCATATACGACATCTGTTCTATAGCCCAGAGCATCTGTTATAGAGACTATATTGCCGCTCTTATTTAATGCGTAGCTTGTAAATGCTCCATTGGCATCCTGCTCACCGATTACATCTCCATTGGCATCATACATAACTCTTGAGATATTGCCACAAGCTTTCTTAGTTTATTGTATTTATTAATAGTTTTCAAGAAGAAATTTAATTAATTATAAGCTTATAACAATTAGCCCTGACCTCTTAACTCCTCGGCAATTTCACTAATCTTTCTTAATCTGTGGTTAACACCAGATTTCCCCACAACTGGATCAAGCATTTCTCCAAGACTTGCCAGATTCATATCCGGATTCTCAAGTCTTACTTGGGCAACAGCTGCCAATTGTGGTTTAAGATAGTCAAGTCCCACAGTATCTCTTATATACTCAATATCCTTAATCTGCTTAACTGCAGCCTCAATAGTCTTGTTGAGATTTGCAGTTTCACAATTAACCTTGCGATTCACATCGTTTCTCATATCCTTGAGAATCATCACATTGTAAAGCTCCATCTGTGACACATAGGCTCCCATGAGATTAAGGCAATCAGTTATATTAGCCCCCTCCTTGATATAGACAACAAAGTTCCTCTTTCGCTCAACAATCTTTGCATCAAGCTCAAATCCAAGCATAAGTTTCTGAAGTTGAAGGGCCTTATCCTCACTATCTAGCACAATCTCTAAGTGATAGGATTTGTTAGGATCAGAAAGAGAACCTGCTGCAAGAAAAGCTCCTCTGATAAAGGCCTTTCTGCAGCACTCCTTTTGCAAAATCATAGGCTCAGCAAACTTTTTGCATATCTTCTTATCTTCCCATTTAATAGCCATAAGAATTTCATGGAGTAAGTTCTCAGATTTAATAAGAAGGCGATATCTTTTATTTTTATCGCCTTCATACTTAACAACTATATTATTGTCGCCCAGGTCGTATGTCTTTCCTAGCAGCATCATAAACTTTTCCGCAAGTGTTATATTTTCTGTGACAAGACATAAATAAGAGTTTTCCGGCTCATAAGAGCCATCTTGCTCAGCCTCGATAATACATCCATCCTTATCACATATATAACCATTCAAGGCCAAAATTGAAGCAATCTCAGCAATCCTGCAATGTCTTGCAGAATCAATCCTTATTTTAAGTTCACTCTTAACTTTAGATGAATAAGACATTTCTACTCCTGCTTTTTTCTCTTTGAATCCTTATCAATGTCTCTGTGTTCTACCTTACAACCATATTCTGTTTTCTGAAGCTGGCTTGCCACAGCATTGGCCAGAGTGACCGATCTGTGCTTTCCTCCAGTACAGCCAAAGGCTATTACCAGGCTGTTTTTTCCCTCCTTGACATAATTAGGAAGAAGAAAACTAATTAAATCCTCAATTTTAGCCAGAAAGGTCTGAGTAGCCTCAGCAGCCAAAACATAGCTATAAACCGGCTCATCATTGCCAGTAAGATTCTTTAACTCGTCCACATAATATGGGTTTGGCAAAAATCTTACGTCAAATACTAAATCTGCATCAGAAGGAATTCCATATTTAAAGCCAAAAGACAATACATTCACAAAAAGATTTTTATACTGATTCTCGCCCAAGAAAAGTCTTTCAATCTCCTGTTTTAAGTCCCTAGTCAGCATCTGAGAAGTGTCTATCTTATAGTCAGCCTTAGACTTTAAGAAGGTCATTCTATCCCTCTCATCAGCTATAGCAGAATCCACCCTACTGCCATGTGCCAAAGGATGAGATCTTCTTGTCTCCTTATATCTCTTGATAAGAACTGCATCACTACAGTCTATATAGAGCATCTTGTACTTAAATCTTTCCATCTCCTCCAAAAGAGTCTCAACCTGCTCCCTTGAAAGGCCATTTCTTATATCTATTCCAAGAGCAATCTTGTCATAACCTGTTTTCTGTCCATCTGCCAACTCGGCAAACTTTGGAATTAAAGCAAGTGGCATATTATCAACACAGTAATATCCTGCATCTTCAAGCACATTTAACGCGGTTGTAATGCCAGCTCCTGACATTCCGGTGATAATAACAATTTTAGTATCCACTACATACCTACCTTCTTAATTTCAAGTTCAAGCGATACTCCAGTCATGCCCTCAACCGCACCTGCTACAATATCAGTAAGTTGAAGAACATCACGGGCACTAGCTCCACCCTTATTAACGATAAAACCTGCATGTTTCTCAGAGACCTGGGCACCACCTATAGAAAAGCCCTTGAGTCCGGTATCCTGAATAAGCTTAGCTGCTATATACCCCTCAGGCCTCTTAAAAGTCGAGCCCGCATTAGGGTATTCCAGAGGCTGCTTTTCTTTTCTCGAGTCCATATTTTCCTTAATTTTAGCCTCTATCTGGGCCTTATCACCCTTTTCAAGTTCAAGCTCAGCATCAAGCACTATCATAGCTTGGTCAGCAATTGCACTTCCTCTGTATCTCAGGCCAAGTTCCTCACCGTAAAGCTCTACAATCTCGCCTTGACTGTCAAGAACTCTGGCCTTGAGAGTAATTTCCTTCATCTCAGAGCCGTAAGCTCCAGCGTTCATAGCAAGAGCTCCTCCTATAGTACCTGGAATGCCGGCGGCAAATTCCAAGCCACTATATGCCTTATCTGCCGCAAGCCTTGATAAACCTATCAGGCTCATACCGGCACTGACCTTAACTTTTACCTTATCTCCATCTTCCTCAAAGCTATATCCTGCACACTTCTGACCCACTTTGACTATGACACCCCTAAAACCGTCATCGCTGACCAAAAGATTGCTTCCATTGCCAACAACATAGTAAGCAGCACCAGAAGCCTTAATCAAGTCTATACAAGGCTTGATATGTTCAATTTGGTCCACATCAAGGAAAAGATCAGCCTTACCACCAATCTTAAAACTTGTGTGTTCCTTCATATCCTCATCACGCAGGACATTTTCACTGCCTATCAGCTCACTAAGGCTCGCTTCCAATTTATTTAAATCACTCATCTTTACTCATACCTGTTTAAAATCATCCTCGCACAACCATAAATTCCAGCATCGTTGCCAAGTTTTGCCCTAAGTATCTTTGTCTCCTTACTCGAATGAAAGGCCCTCTTTGCATATGAAGCCCTTATCTTCTCAATAAATTTCTCACCAGCAGCGGCCACTCCACCGCCAATCAAGAAACACTCGGGATCCACAACACATGCAACTGCTGCCATAGCTTTGCCCAGAGCCTCAGCCGCAGTATCAATAGCCTTGACAGCAAGCTCATCACCGGCATAAGCCCGGTCAAATGCTTCCTTTGCGTCCGCAGTACCAGCCATCCTCGCAATCGCCGTTGCCGATGCAAGCTGTTCAAGACAACCTCTATTTCCACAAGAGCAGTCAAAATCCAAATCATCAGACACTGGTATATGTCCGATTTCTGCTGCAGCGCCATTGACTCCGTCTATGATATTTCCATCCATAATAAGGCCTCCGCCAACACCAGTGCCTATAGTAACCATCATCATGCTGGAGTACTCCTTAGCCCCGCCGTCAAAAAACTCGCCCAGAGCTGCCACATTGGCATCATTGCCCACTATAACCCAATCTCTTGGAATTCCCATAGCCTCAGACAACTTGCTTGAAACATCTACAAGTCCCCAACCCAGGTTGACGCACCTGTTAACAGTAGTGTGTCCCAGAACTGCACCTGGTACATCTATACCTATGCCAACAATATCAGCCAGACCTGCCTGTCTTTCTTCAAGACTTCTTAAGAGTTCCCTTGCAATGTCATCTATAATATTTTGGCCATTGTTGCTTGTATCTGTGGGAATATCTCCTTTGCTTATGAGATTTCCATTTATGTCAAAAAGTCCTATTTTGATCCTAGTTCCGCCCAGATCAATACCAAAGATAATTTTACTCATCGTCCTCATCATCTTTCATAAGATTTTCCTGAACCCTGCGATATAGCTCCTTAGCAGCGTTGTAACCCATCTTCTTCTGTCTGTGGTTAACCGCTGCAGCCTCAACAATAACAGCTAAGTTTCTACCAGGTCTTACAGGAAGCGAATGACATACAACCTTGTTGCCAAGATACTCAATATATTCCTCCTCAAGGCCCAATCTGTCATATTCCTTATCTCTGTTCCAATCCTCGAGTTTGATTACCATGTCTATGGCCTGAGTTTCCTTGATAGACTCAACACCAAAAAGAGTCTTAACATCGATAATACCTATACCTCTGAGCTCAATAAAATACTTTGTGACACCAGGAGCTGAGCCGATAAGAGTCTCATCAGATACCTTTCTTATCTCCACCGCGTCATCAGTTACAAGTCTGTGGCCTCTCTTAATAAGCTCCAGAGCAGCCTCGCTCTTACCAATACCACTCTCGCCTGTTATGAGAACACCTTCACCATATACATCAACAAGAACACCGTGAATTACAATAAGTGGTGCAAGCTGGACATTGAGCCATCTAATAACCTCTGCCATAAAGGTTGAGGTAGACTCATCAGATAAAAGAATAGGAATCTGGTACTTTGAAGCCAGCTTAACAACTGATTCCTCAGGTCTTAAACCTCTACAGAAAACTAAACAAGGAATATTGCTTGAAAGCAACTGATCGTATCTCTCATATCTCTCCTCGTCAGTTAAACTTGCCAGGTATGAATACTCCACATTACCTATAATCTGAATTCTATCATTATCAAACTGATCATAGAAGCCAGTCAACTGAAGAGCCGGTCTGTTAACCTCTGGAATGTGAAGCCAAATTCCAGTAGTATCCACATCTTCGGTGATATTGGTCAATTGCATCTTGTTTATAACTTTAGATAATTTAACTCTCTCTGTATTGTTCATAAAAAGGCCTCCCATACAACATACATATACATAAATTTAACACAAAATAAAGAAAGCAACAACCTGTAATAGGTTCTTGCTTTCCCAATCCGTCATTCTAAATTGCTAAGATTTACAGCTATCTCTTCCTGCAAGATAACAAAAACAAATCCTAGTGAAAGAAGTTATAGACATTCTCAGCCACTAGCTTATTCATCCCATCACAGGCGGCAAGTTCATCAATACTGGCCTCTCTAATTCTTGAGATATCACCAAAAGCCTTCATCAGAGCCTTTCTTCTCTCAGGTCCTATGCCCTCTATACTGTCAAGTATAGACGAAACCTGAGCCTTACCTCTCAGACTTCTGTGGTACTCTATGGCAAATCTGTGGGCTTCATCCTGTATCCTGGTTATGAGCTTAAATCCCTCAGAGTGAGTATCTATAGCAATCTCGACATTATTATAATAAAGTCCCCTGGTATTGTGATGATCATCCTTTACCATGCCCGCAACCGGAATATTTAGCTTCAATTCATCCAAAACTTCCAAAGCTATATTGACCTGGCCTCTTCCACCATCCATCAGAAGTATATCAGGCATAATCTCAAAACCCTTAGAACCTTCCTTGGCTCTAATAAACCTTCTAGTCAGGACCTCTCTCATGCTGGCATAATCATTAGGGCCCTTGACCGTCTTTATCTTAAATTTCCTATAGTCGTGTTTTAATGGCTTTCCATCCTCAAAGACAACCATAGATCCTACAGACTCTATACCACTCGTGTTGGAGATATCATAGGCCTCAGCCCTTCTTATGGTGCCAATTCCAAGCCATGAAGCAATTTCATTCATAGCACCTACAGTTTTTGCCATCTCCCTCTTGATCTTCTCTCCATCCTTTATAAGCACCATCTGAGCATTCTTATAGGCAAGTTCAACCAGCTTTTCCTTGTTGCCCTTCTTAGGCACAAGAATTGAAACCTTTCTGTGTTTGAGTCCACCCAGCCACTCAGCAAGGACATCGCCGTCCTCAATTTCACACTCAAGCATGACAATCGAAGGTATATAAGGGGTTCCGCCATAGTACTGTTTTACAAACTGGGACAAAATCTCTGCCTTGCTGTCACCCTCAGCCACAGACATATGGAAGTGATCTCTTCCAAGCATCTTGCCTCCTCTTATAAAGAAGACCTGAACCACCGCATCATTGCCGTCACTGGCACAAGCTATAACATCCTTATCCAGATTGTCATCTGACGTAATCTTCTGCTTCTGGGCCACCTGAGCCACGGAATTTATCAAATCCCTATACTTGGCCGCCTCCTCAAAATTGAGTTCATCACTGGCCTTTAACATCTTACTCTCAAGTTCCTTAAGAATCTCTGCATAATTTCCATTCAAGAATGAGATGACCTTATAAATATTTTCCTTGTAATCGCTTTGACTGATCATGCCCTGACAAGGCGCTGAACACTGACCTATATGATAATTTAGGCAAACCCTGTCCTTACCTATATCATCGGGCAGTCTCCTAGAACAAGTCCTGATTTTATAGAGCTTACAGAGGAGTTCAATAGTCTCCTTAACTGCTGTCGCTGATGTATATGGTCCAAAATATTTAGCCTTGGCATTGTGCCTTGCATCCCTTGAAAAAAGCACTCTTGGATAAGCCTCATCCACTGTAACTTTGATAAAGGGGTAAGTCTTATCATCTTTAAGCATAGTATTATACTTTGGGCTGTGCTCCTTGATAAGATTGGACTCAAGAACCAGAGCCTCAAGCTCTGAGTCTGTGATTATATATTCAAAATGATCAACCAAAGACACCATTCTGTCAATCTTAGCAGAATGTTTAGTGCTTTCCCTAAAATAGGAGCTGACCCTGCGCTTGAGGTTGATAGCCTTTCCCACATATATAATCATGTCCTTCTTGTCATGCATTATATAGACACCAGGTTTAGTCGGCACTTTCTTTAATTCTTCTTTTATATCAAACATATTCCTGATTCTTTCTATCTTTCGGCAAATGTATCAGATAATAGGCAATAAATGGCACTGATGTTGAAAATGACAAAACATCAGCTACTGTCTGTGTAGCCTGTATTCCAGTGGCACCGAACAATGCAGCCATCAAATACAGGGATGGGATGAAGTAGATACCACTTCTAAGCATTGACAAAAGGGTAGCTCTAAACTTCTGTCCCGAAGACTGAAGAGTCATATTAGATAAAACTACCATAGGCTGCAAAAAAAGCCCCGCGCACTGAAACTTCAAGGCAGGTGTTCCGAAGGCTATAACGTCAGGATCATTTCTAAATAGACCTATGGCCTGATTTGAAAGACATAGGCCTATAACAGCCATAATGCCCAGCATGATTTCAGCTAGGATAAAAGTAGACTTAAAAGCCTTTTTTACTCTTGAATAGATACCAGCTCCGTAGTTAAAGCCACAAACCGGCTGAAAGCCCTGTCCTAAGCCCAAACCTACTGCAAATATAAACATTGTAATCTTTGTGACAATACTCATTCCTGCTACAGCTGCGTCTCCATAAACTCTTGCCTGCTGATTGAGCAGCATTGTAGATACGCTGGTTAAAGCCTGTCTCATCAGACTTGGAAGTCCTGTACCCATAATATCTAATATCAGAGGAATATTCTTGGTAAATCTCTTAAGTGAAATCTTACTCTGAGTCTTGCCTGACAAGAACATATATATGAGGATAGCAAAACTTATAAGTTGAGAGATTGCTGTAGAAATACCAGCTCCTGCTATACCAAGATTTAAGCCAAACATCAGAATAGGATCACATACTATATTGATTATTGCACCCGACACAAGGCCTAACATAGCAAGTGATGCCCTTCCTTCATATCTAAGTACATTATTCAAAACAAAGGTAGAAACCGAGAAAGGGGCTGCCAGCATGATAAAATTCAAATATTTTTTAGCATATGGAAGAATTGTATCAGTGCTGCCCAGCATGTATATAAGAGGATCCATAAAAATAAACCCTAAAAGGGCTATAATTATGCCCGAAAAAAAGGCAATAAAAAAACTTGTTGAGGCCGTCTCAGTTGCACTGTCTATGTCCTTAGCTCCAAGCCTTCTTGAAATAATACTTCCCGCACCTTGTCCAAACATAAAGCCAAAAGCCTGCAATATAGCCATAAAGGCAAATACAATTCCTACAGCTCCACTTGCACTGGTATCTATAAGACCGACAAACTTTGTGTCAACCATATTGTAAAGATTGGTCACCAGCATGCTTATGGTGGTCGGTATTCCCAACTCAATAACCAGTGGCGTAACAGGTTTTTGAGTCATCTTATCAAATTGTGTCTTATATTTTATCTTACTGCTCATAAAGGCCAACTTCTTTCCTACTTCTTTTCCTTAATTTCCTGCTGGCTTTCTCACTTTTAGCCAATTTCTCTCGTATAAAAATCTTTCTAGTATAAATCAAAACCCCGAAGAAAGGAGGCCATAGGACCATTTCCCCGGGGTTAATTATTAAAAACTTAATTAAAGGCTCTTTACTGCCTCTGCAACTGCGTCACTTGTAAAACCAAAATGATCGAAGAGGAAGCTATATGGAGCTGATGCACCAAATCCATGCATTGAGATAACCTTACCGTCAAGTCCTACATAGCGGTACCATCCAAAATCAGAAAGGGCTTCAACCGCAACTCTCTTTCTAACACTCTTTGGAAGTACTGACTCCTTATACTCATCAGACTGAGCCTCGAATACATCCATACTTGGCATGCTCACTACTCTTGCATCAATTCCGTCAGCTAAAAGCTTAGCCTTAGCCTCTACTGCAAGGTGAACCTCTGAGCCAGAAGCGATAATGATAGCATCTGGAACTTCCTTACTTGAATCATCGATAATATATCCACCCTTAAGGGCTCCCTTGCCTGTTCCTGGCAACTGAGGAAGGTTCTGTCTAGTAAGAACGAGACCTGTAGGAGTCTCCTTTGACTCATATGCATACATCCATGCTGCAGCTGTCTCAGCCCTATCGCAAGGTCTGTAAACAGTGAAGTTTGGCATAGATCTAAAAGCTGCAAGCTGCTCGATTGGCTCATGTGTTGGACCATCTTCGCCTACACCGATTGAATCATGTGTAAATACATAGATAATTGGCAACTTCATAAGAGCTGAAAGTCTAGCCATAGGCTTTGTGTAATCGGAGAATACGAAGAAAGTACCCTCATATGGTCTGATTCCGCCGTGGAGATACATACCATTGACAATTGATGTCATAGCCTGCTCTCTAACTCCGAAGTGCATATTTCTGCCGCCGTAGTTGTCCTTAGAGAAATCAGAAATTCCCTTAAGATTAGTCTTATTAGAAGGAGCAAGGTCTGCTGAACCACCCATAAGGTTTGGAGCATAATCCTTAATCATATTTAAGACATCTCCAGATGCAGCTCTGGTTGCCATAGCCTTGTCGCCCTTATTCCAGTACTCGTCTGAATTGAAAAGTTCACTCAAATCATAGCCTTCAAAGTATGAATCCCACTGGCTTGCAAGCTCTGGATACTCATTCTTGTAAGCCTCAAAGAGCTTATTCCACTCTTCCTCAGCCTTAGCGCCCTTGTCAGCATAAGACTTATAATTCTCATATACGCTCTCAGGCACGTCAAATGCGCCTTCACAAGGCCATTCCAGGTTTTCCCTCAAGGCCTTAACATTGTCCTCACCGAGTGGAGCACCATGAGCATCAGCTGTGCCCTGCTTAGCAGGACATCCGAAACCGATAAGAGTATTAATCTTGATAAGAGTTGGGTGCTCGCTGTCAGCCTTAGCCTCCTCAATTGCTCTTCCGATAGCCTCAAGATCATTTCCGTCTTCAACCTCAAGAGTCTGGAAGCCGAAAGCCTTGAATCTTGTAACAACATCCTCAGTGAAAGCAAGATCAGTGCTGCCTTCAATTGAAATCTTGTTAGAGTCATAGAGAACTATGAGCTTGCCTAAGCCAAGAGTTCCTGCAAGTGAAAAGCACTCTGAAGAGATACCTTCCATCATACAACCGTCACCGCCGAGTACGTATGTGTAGTGGTCTACAATATCATAATTTTCCTTGTTGAATACAGCAGCAAGATGTCTCTCAGCAATTGCCATACCAACAGCCATTGCCATACCCTGTCCAAGTGGACCTGTTGTAGCTTCAACACCGATAGTGTGGCCATACTCAGGATGTCCTGGAGTCTTTGATCCAAACTGTCTGAACTCAGATAAGTCCTTAGCACTTAAATCACCATATCCAAAGAGGTGAAGAAGTGAGTAAAGTAACATAGAGCCATGTCCACCAGAAAGGATAAATCTGTCTCTATTTTTCCATTCTGGATCCTTAGGATTGTGATTCATGTGCTTTGTCCACAATTCATAAGCCATAGGTGCAGCTCCAAGTGGCAAGCCAGGATGTCCTGAATTTGCCTTCTGTATAGCTTCCGCTGACAAAACTCTGATTGCATTTACTGACAACTTGTCAATATTGTTACTCATCTTAACCTCTTTTCATACTCATCTTGTGAGTTATTTAATCAATCTTTAAAATCTGCATCAGTGAGGAAGAATAATTCTCCTCCATTGCCCTTCTTTCTTCGGATGCCTCCAAAGATACGGCGTGACATTCTCTTTTCAGAATGTTCGATAGCATCGAAAACTATCTGTTGAATTTGTTCAACCTTAATATTGTCCGTCTCGTTAGTCAATCTGTCAAGTTTTAAATAAAGAGTGAGAAGAGCATCGTCATCGATCTCATAACTTCTCTTTCTTGCAACTTTCTTCGCAATCTCAACAAGCTCGTTAACTGTGTACTGCTTGAGCACAATTCTATGGTTAAAGATCTTATCAAGACCTGGGTTGTAATGAAGCAAAACATCTATCTGTGAATCAACATCTAAAAAGATAACTATCATTCTGCCTGTGTCTTCCTTAAGGCATTCAACAATCTCGTTGATTCTCTTGATATTAATCTGACCAGCTCCCTCAACTAAGAGAACTGTGTTCCTAAGCTTGCCCATAGCCTTTCTGAGGCCTCTCTGGTTCAAGCTGTCACCAGTTGTTTTAGCAATCTTTTTAGGATTATCAGGGTAGAGTGTGTTGACAGCTCTGACAATTGTTCTTGCCAGATCATCCTTATCAGCACTCTCATTTCCAGAGACGATAATATTGCCCACAATTGAGCTCTCAATCTGCATTTCCTGGTCAAGACTGTCAAAGTAGTCATAGAGCTGAGCCTCAAGACCTGGAAGTTCACGATATTTAACAAAAATCTTTGCCAAATCTCCGCTAAGCTTCTTATCTTTGCTCTCAGTCTTTTTCTCTGCCATAGCAGACTTACCATCTGCACTCTCAGAATCATGGTTCTGGCTCTTTTCAGCCTTTTTCTCTGCCCTCTGAACCTTCTTTTCAGCCTTTTTCTCTGCCTTCAAAGCCTTTTTATCAAGCTTCTCATCCTCAAGGTCAGATTCATCGATAAGGTCAATCACAACATTCTCACTCTCATCAACATCCTCATCCTGTGAAGCAGCCTTAGCCTTATTCTCTTCCTCAAGTATACCGTTGACATAATTAGCAGTTTCAAATGCACTATTTTCAAGGTCTCTGAGATTCTTCTTAGCGACCTTTCTTGTAGCCTTCTGTATATCACCTACAGTCTTTGTAGGGTCAGCAACCATCTTTAAAGCCTCTGCATCTGACATTCCAACTTCTTCATCAGAATCAGCGGAAGCCGCACTGGCATTTTCCTGATTTTCATCTTGCTTTTCGATCTTATCAAGATTACTAAAGCCCTTTGCATCTGCTTCATCTACAGTCTTCTTCTCATCTGCCTCAGTCTTGGCAGCCTCAGCCTTATCGTCAGCCTTTTCATCTGACTGAGCACCAGCAACTGCATGAGTTTCATCCTGATTCTCAAGCTTAACCTGATTTACTGGCTGTTCATTCTTGATCTGCCACTTTCTCTTGAGTTCCTCAGCCTTAGCGGCTCTGGCTGCAGCAATCTTAGCTGCTCTCTCCTCCTCAAGCTTAGCTGCTCTCTCAGCAACCATCTTTTCGTGGGCAGCTCTCTGCTCCTTAGCCTGCTCCATAGCAACTATAAAGCGATCTACAGCCTCCTCGAGTCTGAGCATAGCCTTTCCTGTTCTTATGTCAAGATCAGTTCTAGCTGCGCGCTGCATCATAGTAGCTCTAGCTCTTCTCTCAATTTCATCCTCGTCGACTTTCTGGCCCTTCTTCTTTGCAAGCTCTCTCTGCTCCTGCATAAGCTTTTCATAAGCCTTGCTCTTCTCATCCTTCTCCTCGAGAAGTCTCTCAAGTTCAGCCTTAGAATACTTCTTAGTATCCTGTCCGCCGTACTTTTCCTCTCTTACAGCCTCTATCCAGTCTGCAAGATCAAGCTGGCCTTCAATCTGCTCTTCGACAAGATCTTCAGCCTGGTCTGCAGTTTCAGCCTGTTCAGCCTTTTTAACTGTCTTATCAGAGAGCTCGTCAAATTCAGCAGTGTCAACTGGCTTTCTGTTTGGTCTCAAAAGATCTGGATTGTTGTCAACTTCTTCCTCTGCAAGAATCTTGCTCAAATTATCCTTAAGTTCAATCTGAAGATTTCTTGTTATATCAAGAGAGTCATCCTTAATCTCAATACCTGAGATATCAACATTGTCCTCTCTCTGTCTAATATTTCTGATAGCCTCAGCTCTAGCCTTGAGTTCTTCCTTCTCCTTGGCAGCTGCTAGGCTAGCTTCCTGTTCCTTCATCTTGAGCTCGTTTTCCTTGCTCAAAGTCTCATAAGAGCCGTTAATCTTGGCCTTAGCCTGAATCAACATCTCCTTGATTTCATCCGGAAGAATAGCCTCCTCGATAGGCTTAACGTCTGTCACATCGACATCCTTGAGCATCTTGAGGTTAGTGTAGCGACTCTCGTCGTCATCCTCTTCTGGCTCATTCTCTGTCTCAGCTACCTCAACCTGTTCAGCCTCTTCCTGAGCACTAGCCTCATTTTCCTCAGCCTGCTCAGCCTCTCTCAGTTCCTCATCTGTCTTATCAGATGCGCTGAAAGGATCCATATTGAATGGGAAGGACTTAAATATGTCAAATCCCTCATCATAGTACTCATAATCATCTGCATTTTCGATAATGCCCGACGCAGCAGGGTCAGCCTTGTCATAGCTGGCATCTGTCTTGATATTGAGCTCAGATTTCTTGAGATTAGGATTGGCATAAGCCTTCTTTCTCTCCTCAGAAATCTTCTCATACTCGTCAAATGTTAAGGTTTTATCCTTATCAGAGACTGGAAGGTTATCTTCTGAACCCTCCTTTAAGTTTGCGCTGTTAACCACATTGCTGTCTAAAAGCTCAAGATTCTCCGCCTCAGGCCTTGCCTCATCAGACTCAGCATCAGCCTCATCATCAGACTCAAGATTGCTCAACTCGTCGGCTATTCTCTCATCTTCCTCATCGTCTATGTCATCTTCAAGATCCTCTTCCTCATCGTCGAGGTCATCGAAGTTGTCATCCAAATCATCAGTCTTAAAGAGATTAGTAAAGAAATTTCTTCTCTTCTTCTTTTTCTCCTTGTCATCTTCGACATCATCAAGAGCTTCTGCAATATCATCCTGCTTAATTGCTGCCAGCTGTCTAGTAGCCTCGAATTCAAGTTCTCTTGTGGCTTCTATATCATTCCTCTTAACTTCCTGCTCATCAAGGAATTCCTCCTGGCTGTTAGTTAGGATTCCACCCGCTTTTTTCTTGATTTTCAAGCATTTCTCAACATAGATTCCATCATGGAAGAGCAAATCAACCTGATCTGCTGCATTCACAGCCTCATCATTACGGCCAGTCTTGAGATATAGAGCTGCGAGCTCATACATATATCTCTCATCAACTTCGCTCTCCTTGTAATCTTCAAGGATTTCTACAAGCTCATTGTCATCTGCGCCCTCTGCCTTACGTAAGTTGAAGAGAAGTGGAAAGCACTCATTGCCCCCTCTTGATATCTTTTGATACTCTTCATACATATCATCAGCATCATCATATCTCTTAGTCTTAATAAGGAGCTCAGTCAGGCGATATACTAACTTCTTTCCACCCCTGTTGTGGTTATAGGCTAAAGCGGCTAGATTACATGCTTCCTCATAATCTCCCACTTCCTCCTGAACATCCATAGCCATAGCTATGAAATCATAATTCTTTACCTTTTTCCAATCAATTGTCTTTGCAAGCTCTGCAGCTTCCTCATAGGATTTCTTTGCTGTGAGTTGCTTTAATTGATCCAACTTAAGATTCATTTCAAATTTACTCAATTTTGCCACCTTGTCCTGTGATCAAGACTTAAGACCCAATAGCGTCCAGCCCTTAATCTAATAATATTTAAACATAATATATGTCATATTCCGCTTACAATCTGTATTTCCATGAATTTTTATCTGATGAGAAAAAAACAGAAAAACACAGATAAATTTTAGCACAAGACAATATCAATGTAAACCAAAGCTAGCTTCAAAAAAGACCTTAATTAGCAAATATAAAACTCTGCTGTTCAAATTCCATTCTCTGGTAATCAAGTTTAGCTGTATCTGTCTTGCTTGAATAATCAACAACCACTGTGGCAAGTCTCTTGTCAACCATCTTCTGTCCGAGTATATAGTTGACATCAAATCTAGAAGTTATGGCTGGTGTAGCACCTCTTGCAGGGACAATCAGCTGTACATGATTTGTCTTCAAGAGGGCGAATATAGGCTCCCAAATATAAATATCCTTGGCAGCACCAAAAGGATTATCAATAAAAATAGTTTTGAGCAAAACAGACGAATCGCCAATCGGAGCATTTACCCCGGAAATATAGTTAATAACTGCAATTAAGAACTGTATATATATACCCTGTGACTGTCCTGTCGATCCAACTGCCTCCTCATACTTGAGGAAACGGCTGTTTTCCTTAATTCTCTCCCTCTTGTAAAGAAAGACCTTCATAGCATTAGGGTCTGTCACAATTACAGAAAAGAGTCTCTTCCAAGAAAGTCTAGACTGAATATAGGCAACCTTTCCCTCTCTGCTTTCGCTAGACTCAGCTACAGAGACAGTCTCATCTATATAAGCGCTCATTCTCTCCTTGTAGACCTCATCTGAAACATAAGGAATTTTCAAAGCCACAACTGAAACTTGCTTGCCATCAAGACTTACATTGCTCATGCTGTGCAGTCTCTCAAGTTCTGTTTTAATATTGCAGCAAGTCTGAATACACCTGTTCTCAAAGCTGTCCTTGATTTTCTCCATATCAGCTATACCGTCGCTGATTCTCTCTTTTTCAAGAACTATGTAAGACACTGTCTCCATAAGGCTCTTTGAGAGTTCATCAGCGCCCTGGCTGTCGCTAGGCAGACTTATTGCATCCCTGATTCCTATAGCAAGTTCCTCAGCATCAAGCTTTTCAAGACTTGTCACAAGGACCTGCTTTTTGAGCATAAACTCATCTTTCTTTTTTTCTATAAGCTTCTTATGGCTTTCGTACTCTTTTGAGGCCTTGCTGTAGTAAGCAAGTTCCTCTTCTTCCTTCTCATTTAGGGACTTGATATTTTTAGAATCAGACTGATCAAGTATAGGTTCTGTAAGGCCGGCCGCAGTGATTATTCTCGCCAAATCCTTCTGAGTCAGCTCAGCATCTCTAAGCATAGAGTTTTTTGCCTTAATTTCTTTCTTAAGTTCCTTTGTCTTCTCCTTTAAGCTAAAAAGAAGTTCCTTATGCTGTCTTATAAACTCAGCCGGATTGTCACAATCCACCTGACGGAAGCAGCCATACTTGTCTTCTATCTGTCGAACCGCATGCTCTATGCTGCCCTCTATTCTGTTCATCAAAGTCCTTGAAGCCTCTAGTTCAGCCCTATCATCCTTGACCTTATCCTTGATTTCCTTGATTCTATCCTTGATTTTCTTAAGTGATACTGGGTCATGAGCCTCTATAAGGCCATTTTCCACCATTCTCTTTACTGTCTCAAGGCTTGTTCCCTTGTACTCTATATTCTTTAGAGCCTTCTCCATAGCCTCTTTATAGTGCTTAACTAAGGCTTCCTTATCCTCAATACTTGTAAGACCTTTTTCGAGAACCTCTTTTAAGCCAAAAAATCTCGCTTCAAGCTCTCTAGTGTTCATACTTGCAAGCTTACTAGATATCTTCACACTGTCATCTTGTGTATAGTAAGCCTCATAATTCTGACGCCATTGATCATCAAGCTTTTCTTTCATCTTGCTAAAGCGTTCAAGCTCGGCACTCTTTTCAGCATACTCATCGAGGAAGTTCTTCCTCTTCTCCTCAGCCTGTTCTCTCTTCTTGGCCGCATCATCTTCTTTTTGCTTATCAAGCTTAATACTGTGATAGATATCAGCCAGTCTGCCTCTGAGTTCTATAACCTTCTGAAGTCTTTCCTTAAGAGCCAGACTCTTGTCAGCCTGAGCTATATAGTCCTCAATCTTTAGAAGATTGGTCTTAATCTGAGCATCATTGGCATCTATACTGGCCTTAATTTTTTCTATGCTCTCATCAAAGTCCTTGATTCTTTGCTCATAGGCCTGGCTGTTCTCCTCAATTAGGTCTGATTGACTTGCCTTTATTACAAAATTATAGTCATCCATAATCAGATTGAGCTGCTCGGAAACAGTCTTAAATCTGTGTTCAAGCTCATCCAGTTCCTCACTTACAAAGCGTATCTCACTCTCCTTCCTGCCCTCGTCAAAGAGCAGGCTGGAATCCTTAGCAAGTATCAATATTCCCTCATACTCATCGGCACTATCGCCCATTTCCTGCTTGCTTGCTATAGACTCAAGCCATCTGGCATCAAGAATCATAAGAGGGCTTGAAGCCTTAGCGTATTTTGCCAGATAAAGGTCAGATTTAAGTTCTTCAAAATCCCCCTTAAAAACTATGCAAAAATCTATGAAAGGTATTCTTTTCCTTATGCAGGCCTGCTCATCATCATTGAATTCCGCAAGCGAATAACTGGCCTCTATGGCCAAATCATCATACTTATCCTTGAGATAAACAAGGAGCTTTTCCCTCTCCTCATTGTCTATGATAAAGATTCCTTTTTTCAGCCCCTCAAGATAGCTAAGCATCCTCTTTTTCTTGTCAAGAAGCCTGTAATAGTCCCTGTAAGTATCATCCAAGCCATTCTTAAGGCATTCTGTCAGATTGGCCTTATTGGCATATATCTGCTTGAGCTTAGTCAGTCTTGCTTCCATGGCCCTCTTCTCGTCTTTTTTGACAAGATAAGCAGCCAAAGCCTTTGCCTCCAAGTCTCTTTTTACTGCCATTTCAACCAGGTCTTTATTCCATTTTTCTAGTTCACTTGACAGGTTCTCATTCTCCTCTTCAAGTGCCGCCTTTTTTTCTCTATAAAGCCTAATAGTGTCATCAGCAGTTATGATGCCATCCTCAGCATTTTCCGGAACAAGGATTCCCGCACTCTCCATGACAAGTGCCAGTTCCTTCTCGATAGACCTGGCCGACTCATTCTCATAGTCAATTCTTGAAATCAGAGCTATATGCTCGTTGACAGCTGTCTCAAAGCTAGTCTCAAGCTCTTTTTTGTTCAAATCATATTTTTTTAGTTCTTCCCTGCACTCCTCGATATTCTCATCGATAAAGTACTTTTCAGGTTTTATTTTTTCATGGTAGGTTATGCTTATCTGAGCCAATTCAGCTGCTATATTTTCCTTGCTCTTAAGTCTTGCCTCTATGGCTGTCTTAGCTCTTTTAAGCTCTTTCTCGTATTCAAGGTAATCCTCATACTCGTCTACAGCTTCCAGATTGACCAGACGGCTTCCAAGTTCGGCAATTTTAATATCATCCTCACTCATAGAAGCTTCAAGCTTTCTCACCTTGGCCAATATTTCATCACAGGCTTTGCGGTCGGCAGCAATCTCAGCTGCCATAATATTTTCCTGTTCGCAGTCAATCTTTGAGTTATTGACTTCATTGTTCTTTTCTGCCTCAAGGAGGTCTTTTTCCTTGGCTAAGAGGTTTCTTTTAGCCAAAATCAGGCACTTGTAAAGCTGGTCTTCCAATTCCTTTTTCTTATCAAAAAAGCCTCTGTAGCTGCCAGTATAAGTTGCAAAATCCTTGATTGCCTCTATCTGCTTGTCGAAATTGCCTATAGTCATATGCTTTTTAGACAGGTCTATAAGCTGATCCTTGATATCAATCAGGGTCCTTGTCATAGACAGAGCATCATCATCCTGGCCAATCCTGTTTGCAAAGGACTTCTGAATAACCCCCTCTATAAGCAAATCTTCGATAACCTTACGGCTAGTCTTGTAGTTATTCTCAAAATAGGTTCTCACATGACCTTCAGTCTTGTTGATGCCCCTAATAATCTCCCAATGGCTCTCATATATGCCATACTTGGTAAGTTCATGCATATATTCGCCTTTTCGGTCAAAGACAAGGGCTGTTACCCTGTTGTCATTGCGGTGCAAATCCTTAAGGTAATTCTTTAAACCATTATATGTAATTCTCTCTCCATCGTTAGTTAGAGGAAGATTCCTGATATCATTGTCATTAAATTCACGGTAAAAAATCAGGTAATTGAAATATTCAATCCCTGAGTTGCCCATACTTTCTGTATTTTCATTTTCATCATTGTTCTCATCATGGCCAGTTCCAAGCTTTCTGGCACAAAAGCCAGTGGTCATGTAGCAATAGCCATCTCTCATAAAGCAAGAATCAAGCTTCCACTCAATCAGAGAGTGAATCACCGAATTATTGTTGCCATCCCTAAAAAGTTTTTCAACTGGCTGCTTGTCGTCAAGTGTGGAGTTTGGAATCACATTTTGCAACAAAAGCAACATAAGGAGGCTCTTTCCGCCTCCGTTCGCAAGATCATAAAGTGTATTGGAACAATTTAAATTCATAAAGAAATCATCATAATACTGAGTTCCAAAGTTATACTTTACATTGTTAACCCTAATTCTGTTAATCTGTGGCATTTCTTTCCTATTTCTCCTGCTCTTTCTTTCCTTTAAGTAACTGGGCTAGTCTGCTCCTGTTATCCTCATAATAGTTCTCAATCATAGATCTGAACCTATCTGTTGGATAGTATCTTGCATCGTTGCCTATAAGCAGATCATTCTCCTCCAAGAAGTTGATCACTGTCTTCACAAATCCTGCTTTAGATTTCCTTGCTGCTCTGGTATTATCTATGCTGTTGCTGCTGCTCGCCGGCAATTCCTCCCAGCTCAAAGCAATCTGTCTGAAGCTGTTTTCTTCTATCTCATCTAGTACAATTCCCATCTCGTCATCAATGATTCCATTGATATTGGTGTCCATGCTGTTAACTATGTCATCGATTTTAACGTACTCAACATATGCGGGTGTAGATGAATCAGTGTAGAACTGCATGATAATGTTATAGATTATAAAATAAGCAAGATATAACTCCTTATTCAGCTTTACTCCCAGCGCCTTCTTAACCTCCTCATTGGTAAAACCAAATACAGTATTTCCGGCCTTTCCCGCTGTATAAAGTGAGTTCTTATATTCGTATATCTCAAGCTCTAAATGTCTTAAGGTTTCCTGAACTATGGCATAGACTTCAGAATTATTGCTGTACTCCTGATACAAGGCAGAATTTGCACTTGTCTCGCCGACATCCTGGCCAGATACCAAGAGGGAAACTATATCTAAGGCCTTCTCTAGATTTCTATTCTCCATCCTACACTCTCCTGATTATCAAATCATTGGAATCTTCACTACTTCTCTCAAGGGTGAAGTCTATCTTCTCTTCCTCATCAATCCTTGAATCCAGCATCTTGTTAAGATAGCCGTCATCCTGCCAGAGATTGACAAAAAAAGTTACATAATCCGCATTCTTAATTATATTTTCATCATACATAGCCATCATGGAAGCATCAAACTCTTTCTTGCTAAACTCATCTCTGACTCTCAAGGCTGAATATAGGTTTCTCATAAGGAATTCATAATTATCCCCTATTCTCTCCTCCTCCAGCTCATCATCGTAGACAATCTCTGTGCTCTCTGAAAAGCTTACCTTCTCTGGCTTGATCATTTTTAAAGGTCTCATGGTCAGAGCTTCATCCAAGTTTTTCAAGACGAATCTTTTTCTGATTTTTATGCCCAGAACCGGTTTGATAAATTCAGACAAAACTTCAGCATCATCAGCGAGAATCATCTCCTTTAGAATAGTCTGGAAGTTAACTCTGCTCCTAAGACTTCTGATTTTTGCATTTTTAATAGCCTGATCAGTCATCTTCTGCATCTTTGTAACACTTACCAAAAGTTCAGTATGCCTGTTCATGGCAATTTTAAGCTGATCTCCCAGCTCATATATATCTTTAAGCGTCCTGTAATAAGCCTCAGTCTTCTGGCTTTGTCCCTCATGATCAGAATTCAGCTTAGCTAAAGCCTTCTCAATCAGTTCAGTGTTCTTCTTAAAGAGCCTCTCCTCCTCGTCGAACCACTGCATACCCGTATCCATAAACTCCCTGTAAGACTTTACGCCCTCATCAAGGTTAAGACTTAGTCCTTTTAAGACTTGGTCGCTCTGTCTCTTAAGATTGCTAACCTCGTCGTTGATTTTTGCGACAACCACGGCTCCACCCTTAAAATCATCAGAGCTTATCATCTTCTCCAAAAGAAGCTGTGCAACGCTTATTCGGCTTTCATCCTTGATTTCTTTGGTATCAAGATAAAACTCAATAGCCTCAGCGCTTATAGAGTACCAAACTGTATTATCCTTGATATTGCTCTCGATAATCCTAACCCTTGAGGCCCTCTTTTTTCTGTCTATAGGATCATAATACTCAAAACTAAAAGGTCTGCCCTCATTTCTTATCTTGTCAAATATGTAGTCAGAGACCTCTCTAACCTGGCCATCATCCAATTTCTGATTAAAATTCTCTCTCAGCATTCTTGCCATAAAGTCCAGATATTCAGGATACGTAACATCCTTTTCTTTAACATTGTTCTGTTCTATAAAAAATCTCAAGATAGCCATGAGTATATAGCCCATATCAAGGTTTTCATACATGCCATCTTTAAATTGACTAAAGTTGTTTTCAGTCAATTTAAAAAAAGGATAATATTTCTTAAGATTAAGCATTCTCTCGCGGTGGTCTGCCACGATATCCCTCTGCATAGTCTCAATCATAATTATCCCTTCTTTCATGATTATTTAAAATTATCTTTAATTATATCCTCTAATGCCATCACAGACTTGTTCGGCCATCAAGCGCACGTAAGAGTGTAACCTCATCGATGCACTCCAAATCTCCACCTACAGGCACTCCACTTGCAATTCTTGTAACCTTTATTCCAGTAGGCTTTATAAGCTTACTAAGATACATGGCTGTTGTCTCTCCCTCAATACTTGAGTTAGTGGCAATTATAACCTCCTTGACATCAGCCTCAAGTCTCAGAATAAGCTCCTTAATCTTAAGATCATTTGGGCCTATTCCCAACATTGGACTAATAGCCCCGTGAAGAACATGATATACACCCTCATACTTGCCAGTTTTTTCATAAGCTGCCATATCTCTTGGATTTTCCACAACCATAATTGTTTCGTGATCCCTCTTAGCATTGGCACAAACCGGACAGAGGTCAGTATCAGTCAAGGTAAAGCACTCTCTGCAGTATCTAATATTCTCCTTGGCAGAGCTTATGCTATCGCATAAAAGTTTAACCTCTCCCTCTGGCATATTAATAATGTGAAACGCCAGGCGCTGTGCGCTCTTAGCCCCAACCCCTGGTAATCTCGACAGCTGTTCTATCAGCTTATTGATATGTCCGCTGTATATGTCCATTAAAAAAGGCCCCCTGAAAGACCTGAGAGTCCTCCAGTGATCTTTGACATAGAAGCCTGAGACTCTTCTTCACACTTTCTCAAAGCTTCGTTAGTAGCAGCCATAATGAGATCCTCTAACATTTCAACATCATCTGGATCTACAGCTTCCTTGTCAAGCTTAACCTTTGTTATCTCTCTCTTACCGCTGACAGTAACCTCAACTACACCGCCGCCTGCAGATGCGCTAAACTCTCTAGCTTCTAACTCTGCCTGCTGCTCAGCCATCTGCTTCTGCATCTTCTGAGCCTGCTTCATAAGATTGTTCATATTGCCAGGCATTCCCTGGAAACCGCCTCTTTTTGACATTTTAAAATCCTCCTAGATTAAATTTATTGATAATATTCATAATTTGCTTATATAAAGCTATATATTAGCATCGATTCCTTCACTGTCCTCAGTCTCTATGTCCATATTTATGACCTCTCTGATATCGTAGGTCTTGCTATGTCCACTCATATCAGCGTGACTAAAAAATTTTATATCAACCTTTGCCCCTACAAGACTTGACAGTTCGTCCTCTATTTTCTTGCCCATACCTTCGTTCTTAAAAAGACCATATACAGACTCGCTTCCAACCAAAACCTTCAATCCCCTGTTTCCCTCATCAAGCATGACAGAAAACTTGTTGTTGGTAGCTCCTATCAAAGGCTCATTGATATTGGCTATAGCCTGATTCCAAAGTTCAACCGCTCTTTTCAGATCATCCGGCATTGCCTGGCTCAGAGACTCTAGCTCCTCTCTGCTCATGGTACTTGGGGTTTCTTCCTCAGTCGAGCTAGCCTGCTTTGAACTGTCTGCTATAAGAACTCTTCCGCTCTTGAGCTGGTCCATAGCATCTGCAAGACTGAGCTTTAAGCTGTCATACATAGCCTCCATGCTTGCCAGTCGGCCCTTTAGTTCGTCAACATCTGTATCCCTCTCCATTGAAGGTCTACACATCTTTATCAAACTAGTCTCAACCTTGATTCTCTTATTGGCCTCAAACTTGATAGTATTGACCAATTCAGACGAAACTCTTATAAGTCTCATCAGAGTATCTATATCTACAGTCTGAGCTTGCTCCTTTAGGGCAGCTATGCTTTCAGTGGACATATCTATGATATCTTCTATGTCTTCATCCTGTGAGCTCTTTACAACCAAAGCATTTCTCAAGTACCACACAAAGTCAGAAACTACTGTCGTGAGATCAAGGCCCTGCATTATAACATTCTCAACGAACTTAAGGCAGGCAGCCACATTTCTTGCCAGCACAGCATCGAGCAATTCTTTGTATCTGTCGGCATCAATTGTGCCTATTGTGTCAAGAACATTGTCGTAAGTCAGGCAGCCATGCGGATGAAAGGCCAGACACTGTTCAAGAAGGCTCAGTGAATCTCTCATAGAGCCATCTCCAGCCTTTGCGACATACCTCAAAGCCTTGTCTTCTGCCTCATTGCCCTCAATCTGCATCAACTCTTTCAAGCGATCAGTGATTGTATCAATTGTGATTCTGTGAAATTCGTACTGCTGACATCTAGACCTGATAGTCTGGGGAATCTTATTTAGCTCAGTTGTAGCCATGATAAAAATCACATATTCCGGTGGTTCCTCAATAGTCTTTAGCATGGCATTGAAGGCCTGTGTTGTGACCATATGAGCCTCATCGATTATGTAAACCTTGTATCTTCCCACAGTAGGAGGATACATAACATCATCCTTGAGATCTCTCATGCTGTCCACGCCATTGTTTGAAGCAGCATCTATCTCTGATACGCAGAATGCTGCACCGCTGGCTATAGATTTGCAGGTTGGACACTGACCACAAGGATTTCCATCTTGTGGATTCTCGCAGTTCACAGCCCTGGCAAATATTTTGGCAACCGTTGTCTTACCAGTACCACGGGTACCGCTAAAGATATAGGCATGGCCAACTCTGTCCATTGAAATCTGATTTTTCAAGGCAGTAACTATATGTTCCTGCCCTTTTACATCCTCAAAATTGTCAGGACGAAACTTTCTATACAAGGCCTGATATGCCATAAAATCACCCTATTTCTTAAAAATTCACAATTTAACAAAATTGCTATAAACGAACATAATAAAAGCCGCTATCACAAGCGGCATATCTTCCCATATAAAAACCATGCGTCCGACTTCGAACCTGACCTACAGACGTTACCGATATAGACAGCTCGGCCCAGGCGACCTTTCGGCACACAGAAGCTTTCACTTAATGCTGCTTCATTCCTGACCTGACATGGTTCATGAATTTCTGTTGCGAAAGACCCAAGCGTCATCACTACTTGTATCGGGCTGCTCCATAAGCTTTAGCCCTCCGTCGGACATCACCCCTGCTATAGCGGATTGCAGGTACAAGGCGCCGCTACCACCCCGGCTGCACGGTAATAAAATTATACAAAATGATTTATAAGTAGTCAAGAAAAAAAGCTTGTCTCAAAGAGCCTCCTCTAAAACTTGCTCTCAGGATTTTCCAGCCTGTCAGCTATATATATTCCTCGCTTTTTCTCGTCCTCTGTCTCTTCCATATATTTCCTTATAAGGCCTGTCTGACACTGTTCAGGGTGAGCTTCAAGATAAGTGTCAAGATTCCACCTCTGATGTCTATAGAAAGGATAGTCGTGGCCACCGCCACCCTTGACAACCCTCATAAAGTCGCCATACTTTAACCCTAGATACTTTTCATATCCCGCAATTACCGGCACACTTGTAAATTCAAAAGGAACTTCAATGGTATTCTGGTAACACTCCTTATCAATGCCATATCCATCGCGCTCAACATTAAGTATCTGTATTCCAACCTTATCTGCACTGTCATAGTCTGCAATCTGACATATATTTTCAGCCAGTTCATAGAGCTGCATTGAAATATCGCCGCTCCTGTCTATATCCGCCTGAGTGACTTCCAAAATATTATTCAAGGTTGATGCCTTTTTCTCCTCGTCAAATGTTGGCCACAGAGCCGCAGCTGAATATATAGAGTGTATAAGCTGTTTCTGAAGATCTGCAAGTTCAGGATCTCTCGGATAGTAATCAGACGGAAAAAGGTCTATTCCTATAGCAAATGGACAATTATGGTACTTCTCAAGAAAGGGATCGTCTATCCTTATATCCTTACTGTTTACAATTCTTGTAAGCATCTCCCCATAACCCGGAGTATTGTGGATATTCATGTACTTATAATGGTCAGGCAGTTCATCTATAACAGACAAAAAGAGATTATAGTCGCTCCTTAACATGCCAAGATCAAAGTCATCATCCCAGGGTATAAAGCCGCCATGTCTCACAGCCCCAAGCATAGTCCCCCACTCTGCATAGTACTTTATGCCATACTTATCACAGAGTTTTCTCACATCTTCGTAAACCTCCAACTGGGCTGCCCAGCATCTTTTCATAGTAGCTGGGACATAGGTGCCAAGCCTTACCTCTCCCTTAAAATAACTCTCATCTATCTGCATATATCAAATCCGCCTTTCAAAGCTGAGCCAAGATGCCCCGGCCTAGCTCATATAATTTTCTCTAATATATTCTTCCATGGCTTTGACTTCCAGCTCAAATTCTCTCGAAGAAACTCTCTCACAGCCCTGGCCCAAAATAATTATCTGTTCCTGTCCATCAGAAGTCACAACCCTAACCCTGTCTTGTCTTCCATGTTCATGAGCAAACTTTTCAATATATCTATCGGCAGTTTCCGCTGTTTTTGTAAACACGACATGGATATTGTGGTAATCATAGACCTCTGTCGCATGATTCTTGACCCTGTAAGCGTCAAATACAGCTATAAGCTCCATACCATGCATAGCCTGGTAGTTGGCCAAAATATCCAAAAGCTTCCCCCTGGCACTGTCTATATTGATTGAAGCTAAATCTCTGAGCTCATCCCAGGCGTATATGACATTGTAGCTATCCACAAGCATGTAAGACTTAGAAATCTTTTTACTTTTCTCAGACTTAGCTTCGGTCTTGGCTTGCGTCTTAACTTCAGCCTTAGCTTCGGCCTTAGCTTCAGTCTCAGTTTCGGTCTTAGCTTCCTCCGCCTTATCATAGTTATATATCCTGCTCTCATGCCTCTTTTTGAAAGGATTTCTCTTATCATCTTTTCTATTAGCTCCCGAAGTAGCTCTAATTATGGCATCAATTTCATCTGTGCCTATAGCCTCTATATCAGACTTTTTAGGCCCCTTGATCAGGCTTAACTCAGTCTTAAGCTGGCTTATGTCTATGCCAAAGTAAGGCGCAAAAAGAGGATTTTTCTTAACTGATTCCAAATGGGCTCTCTCATCCACCATATCCCACTTGACTAATTCAGCACTTCCATGTGAACAAAATACCGAATCCGGTGAGGCCGTAGTGTCCAGACATGGGTCATAAGCACAGGCCTCTATAACCTCCTGCTCATTCTTACACCTGTCATAGCCAGCAAAGGAGGTCCTAAGACTGGATGAAGGTCCTGCAAAACTAGAAAATGTAAGGCTGTAGTCCGCAAAAGCAGACACAGGGACTCTTCCACTAATTTTACTGGTCATATTATCAGCATTTCCATCAGACAGTTTGAATTCTGCCCCCATCTGAGATAAATCTGTCATAACCCTGCCCACAAGGCCCTGTTCAAGTTCAATGTCCAAATTAAGATAAGGCTCTAAGAGATAAGATTCAGCCTTCATCAAGCCTTGTCTTAAGGCTCTCAGACTGGCCTCTCTAAAATCTCCTCCCTCAGTATGCTTTATATGTGCCTTGCCCGATGCCAGTGTAATCACTAGATCTGTCAGTCCCGATCCTGTAAGAACTCCTTTGAGTTCACTGTATTCAAGAGTACTTATAACTTGCTTTTGGAAATTGAGTGGCAAAATGTCTGTGCTGGCCTCATCCTTTATTTTAATTCCCGAGCCCCTTGCTCCAGGTTCAATTATGAGATGGACCTCAGAGTAGTGTTTCAAAGGCTCATAATGGCCGATTCCCTCAACAGTGTCGGCTATGGTCTCCTTATAGATTATCTTTCCCTGTCCGAAAGAGACCTCCACTCCAAATCTGTCAAATATCAGCTGCCTTATAATCTCCCCCTGTACCTGACCCATAACCTGAATCTGTACCTGGTTAACCACGCTGTCATATAAGACATGAAGCTGAGGTTCCTCCTCTTCAAGTTCTCTAAGTTTGGGAACCAGCAGGGCTAAATCGCTTCCATCCTCAATTTTTATCGCATAGGACACCACTGGAATCATAAGCGGAATCTCAGACTCCTGATCACAGCCATAAGAGTCTCCCGCCTTAGTCTTTTCAAGTCCGGTCAAGGCACAGATGTCTCCAGCCACAGCACTAGTTAGAGCTTTACTGCTATCACCCTGAAGGAGTCTAATCTGGTTAATCTTCTCATCTGCCACAAGCTCCTTGGCCTTAAGACTTCCCCCAGTCACCTTGACATGACTCAGCCTCACACCTGCTGAATCTCGGCTTATCTTAAACACTTTTAAGCCCAACTGGTCTGGATAAGTCTTGTAAGTTACAAGCCTTGCCAGGCCCTCCATAAACTCATCCAAGCCTTTCATCTTCAGGGCTGAGCCAAAAAAGACCGGAAAAATCTTCCTGTCAGCCAAAAGCCTCTGAAGACAAGCCAGGCTAAGCTCAGAATTAGTCAAATACTCCTCCATAGCAGCCTCATCACTGACAGCAATATTCTCATAGAGTTCAGACAGGCGCTCAATTGCAGCCTCATCGAGTCCGTCAAGTCCCTCTTTTGACCCTGTCACACCCTCTTTTAAGTCAAGTCCACTTTCTTTTGAGCCTGCCTCAAGCCCTTTTTTAGTCAGGCTGTAATCGGTGAAATCAACCGCATTCTCGCTGAGATTGGCCTTTATCTGAGAGAAAACACTCCACCTGTTGGCCCCAGTCATATCCATCTTATTGACAAAAATAAAGACAGGTATGTGATACCTTGAAAGGAGACTAAAAAGCGTCTTTGTATAGCCAGTAACTCCGTCACAAGCATTTATTATCAGGACCGCATAATCAAGCACCTGCAAGGTCCTCTCCATCTCTGCCGAAAAATCTATGTGTCCAGGAGTGTCAAGGATTGTAATATTCTTATCAAAGAGTCTGCTATGAGCCTCCCCGGCAAATATTGTGATTCCCCTTTTTTTCTCGTACACATCTGTGTCAAGGAAAGTATCCTTGCTATCAACGCGGCCAGCTTTTCTGATAGCCCCAGTTTTTAAGAGCAGGGCTTCGCTCAAAGTTGTCTTTCCTGCATCAACATGAGCAAGCATTCCAATTGTTATATTTTCCGACTGCATAGTCCTTCCCACTTTCTCAATTCTTCCTGCAATTATAGCATAAAGAGGGGAGAAAAAAACTTATTAAAAAAGCAAATATGCTATTGACCTTGACATTATGTCAAGCTTTACAATCAAATCAAACATAAATGTAATTGGAGGTTTTACATGAAAAAGAAATTTATGAAATTGGCTAGTCTGGCTCTAAGTGCAAGCCTGGTCATAGGCAGTGCTCTTGGACTTTCAGTTCCAACTAAGGTTAAGGCTGCTGACACACCAACCATCTGGATTGTCGGTGATTCTACAGTATGTTCATTCAAAGGAGTTGACGATTCCCTCTACTACCCAAGATATGGCTGGGGAACACAGATAGCCAACTATACTGACGGCACATATGAAATCAAGAATCTTGCCCTTTCAGGCAGAAGTTCAAAGAGTTTCACATCAGAGTCTAACTACACAGAACTTGTCAACGAAATGAAGCCGGGCGATCTTCTTTTGATCGGCTTTGGCCACAACGATGAAAAGGCTGAAGAGGCTAGATACACTAACCCTAATGGCGACTATACAACAGAGGGCAGCTTCGCCAACTCCCTCTATGAAAACTATGTAAAAAAAGCCCAGGATGCTGGCGCAACACCAATTCTTGTCACTCCTTTGGTAAGAAGAGTTGAATCCGGTGAGGTATCAGGCTCAACAGCTCACATCACAAGCGATGTTCCAGGTTTCCCTGGCGGTGACTACCCTCAGGCTATTAGAGACTTAGGTTCAAGCCTTAATGTTCCTGTAGCTGACCTCACAGCCAACACACTTGAGCTCTATAACAGCATTGGACCAGATGAGACTATCAATCTTCACTCATGGACTTCTTCTAACAAGAAGAGTGTTGATAACACTCACACCAATATCTACGGTGCAGCTCGCAATGCCCACTTCATAGCTCAGGCTATTAAAGATGCCAACATTGAAGGCGTTTCAGAACATTTCCCAGATTCAGATGCACCTGGAATTGAGACCTTGATTGCAAACCCTAACTATGTCGAGAAAGATTACACAGCTCCAGCTGATGATGCAAGCAGTGTTCTCGGCGACACAGCCGGAATCTGGCATCCAACAGCTTTCGGTAATATAGGCGGCACACCTTCAAGCGATAAGGAAGTTTTTGAGTATGATCCAGAGACTGATACTTACCACATGGCAATGGTTGGCAAGGGTAAGATAGCTGCAGCAAGTGATGGTATCATGATGTACTACACAAAAGTACCTGCAGGCAAGACTTTCACACTCACAGCTGATATGACAGTCAACAGTTTTGACAAAAATGATCAGGTTTCATTCGGCCTTATGGCTAGAGATGATATGTATATAGATCTCAACGATTCTTCAATCGCTTCTGATTATGTAGCTGCTGCTCCTTTAAAGCTCGCTTCTGGCTCAGTTTACAACAACTTTAAGAGACAGGGCTCAAAGCTCACAAGCGGCGGAGAGATGACTGAAGGCGTTGTAGCCGGCCAGACTTACTCTCTCAAGATTGCAAGCAACTCTGACGGTTACGAGTGTACATTTGGAAATGAAGCTCCTGTATCAGGCGGTTTTGACTTCCAGCTCACATCGATTGATCCTGACTATGTATATGTCGGCATGTTCGTTGCAAGAAAGGCTGATGTGACATTCAGCAATGTAAGCCTTGTTATCAACGACGACCCAGAAGCTACTTCTGATGATACTTCTAACGATACTTCTGATGATACAAGTGCTGATACTTCTAGCGAAACATCTGATGATGCTTCTGCTGAGCCAGTCCTCGAAGCTGATGCCAGTGTAGAAGAGACAAGCAGTGAAAAGCTTGCCGAAGCTGCTCCTGCAGCAGAGACTAAGGCTGAGAACTTAGTTAGAACAAGCGCTGTAAAGACAGGTGATTTAAGCAATCTTCTTATCTATGCTCTTGCATCAACACTTGCTCTCTCAGGTCTCATAATCGCAAGCAGAAAGAAAAATATCTGACATTACCTCACCTTTTGATATTTTCACCTCGAGTGCAACTTAACTTGGTACCATTCTCACCTAAAGTTAAGCCCACAATCCCATATTGTGGGCGAGGTGAAAAATAAAAGTGATATCTCCCTAAAAGGGTATAAATAAAGGCTTAGAAGACGGCTGTTACGCCATCTTCTAAGCCTTTTAATTTTGCATGCTCTAAAAGCTAAAACCGCAAATAATACATTCACGTCCAAGTCTTCAAAGTAAAACCTTATATCAAAGCCCTCAAATTTCTTTCACAGGAGTAATCCTTTGAACTTCAGGTGATACATTGACAAATTCTTTGATTTTGTCCAGTCTTCCCGCATCATCTAAAAGCCTATCCCCCTCCTTGTAGAGAACATAATACTGTTCAACAGAGTCCTTGAGGTAATAGGGGCCTGCTTTTTCAGCTTTTTTCATAAGAGCCAGGTCATCTTTTAGCCTGTGTCTGAGATAAGTCATATATTCTATCTGCTCATCTATTATCTTCATGCGCTGACTGTAGGCATCAATACTATCGTGCAGATTCATATTTCGAACATCTAGTATGTCATCATGCGAGAAGCCATACTTTCGCATCAGGCAGTCATTGATAACCTCAAAAAGGGCGTCATCATCATAGTATCTATAGCCATTCTCTGGATCTCTGATTGACTTGAAATAGCCATAGTCCTCATACCTTCTGATAGTATTGGTAGAAACTCCAAGCAGCTTGGCAACTTCACCAATCTTATATCTCATCCGTGATACTCTCCATTATACTGAATAAGGACCAAATCCTTAACCTCAGGTATGTTTCTAATCTTCTCTGCAAAGAAAAGATTCTGCTTCTTTACGACAACTTCTACTGCCATCTCAATCGAGTCTTTTCTCATAGTTTTTGACTTAACATAGGTCTTAAGCTTGCCGAATTCTCTCAAAATCTGATCTGCAGTCTCATCACCTGTGAAGTGAACTATGCAAATATAAACCTGAGCCTTCTCCTGCTTGTGGTAGAAGACCATGATCATAACAACCATAACAAAGCAAGCTAGCACGCCCAGACCAAACATACCTGCACCGGATGTGATACCTGTTGTGATAGCCCAAAACATATAGAGCAGATCAAAGGGATCCTTAACAGCAGTTCTGTAACGCACGATTGAGAGCGCACCAACCATACCAAGGGAGATTACTACATTGGTACTGATTGCAAGTGTAACCATGCAGGTAAGTATGCTCATACCAACCAGAGTAACAGCAAAGCTTCTAGAGTAGATAACTCCTGCATAGAACCTCTTGTAGGTAAAGTAAATAACCATACCCAGGACCAATGCTACGGCAAGAGCCACCATAATGTTGGGCACGTCATAATTCTTTAAAATATCACTATTCAAAATTTTATTCATAATGCACTCCTTGTTTTTTCAAGACATAATACATACTTAGATACCGCCTTTAATTCTGCTGCCTTAGGCGGAATAACACTTCTCACTATCTGGGGCAAAAAGCCCGTATATTTAACTTCCATAACACAAGTCCCAGCTTCCAAGACATTGACACATGGCAAATTCTCGTCAAATATATCATAGCCTCCGAGCGCCGTTCTGACATCGTTGTCAAAGGTAACCCTAACAGTTCCCTCATCCAGAATATAAGGCTCTCTTTCATAATCAACTATTGTGACAGGTCTCAAAACCCTTGATTGGCACTCATAGTAAAATTCCTTGCAAAGATTCTCTGGTCTCTCCAGAAGGAAATCGTACTGGCCAGCAAGAATCATATCAAACTCTTGTCTGCTAAGTCTGGCATCTTCCTTGTAGATGTACATATCAACCTTCTTTTTTCTCTCAAGCTTGATAGTTGCATCCGAATAATTATAGATTCTAATTCGATATTTCTTTCTGTCAAGAACTCCCATACTCTTTTCCTGATAGGCAGACATCCAGTAATCATCAAAGTAGAGGCTTCTAATCATATAGCCATTCTTTCCCGCATGAGGATCCTTTTTTAAGGCTATATTCAGCCTCAACTTGATATCCTCTCTCTCCGCACAGTTGATTACATATTTTAGCTCATGCCTGTAAGTGCCGACATGATCACTGCCTGGGCCCTGATAAGTCAGGAAATTATCAATCATTTTTACAATTCCCATCTAATCACCCTAATTCTCAATTTGTGTATCTTCTACAATTCTTCCATCCTCAAGTACAAAGAAACACTTAACTCCATAGACTGTTCCCTTTGAACCGTTATAATAGTCAAATGCTACCTGAGAATAACCACTCTTGTTAGTTGCCACAACCTTGACATAATACTGACCTGCCGGAAGCACAGCGCTGCTCATATAAGGCAAATCACCTGTGTATGACGCAATTATGTCTGTACAGTTATAATCTCTGGCAATTACTGCGCTATAACTAATTGACTCATGGTTGAAGTCATAAGCACCATCCCAAACTATATTGAGAAGTCCATTGTCTACACTAGGCTTGCCTATATAGAAAGGCAGAGGCTCTTTCAATGATTTCTTATAGCTCTGATAATAGTATTCAACTAAGTCCGGAATATTGCTTGCAATAGTATTGTACTGGTCCGCATTTATGCCTGAATATGTATTATCCGGATCCTTATTTACATAGGCATCTGTGACTGTCCTGTATGTTGCAATCATGCTATTCAGCTGATTTGGAGTCATATAATTATTTTTGATATCCTCAACAGCTCGATCAAGTTCTTCCCTGTAGCTTGTTGATTTGAGGGCTCTCTTAAAGAGAATTGTTCCCCAGAAATTCCCCACACCATGGCTATAGCCCCAATCATCATTACCGTTCTTTATCATATCCTCTGTGGTGTAGAAAGATCCATCATAATCCCAAGGAAGCAAATACCACTTGGAACTGTTATAAGGGCTGTAGATATAGAAATTACGGTTTCTGCAGTCAATGTTTCCAACCAGCATCTCAAAAGCCATCCAATAAGCCAAATTTTCTCGATCAAAATAATTGTCAAGGATTGCATCAGGCGAGATTGTCTCGTCATTGAGGGCAGTCAGCATATTTATAAGCTTAGTGTGATCATTATTGCCCTTAACTTCAAGCAAGTTCTCAAAAGCCTGCTTGTTATAAGTAGGATCTGTAGCAAGTTTGATAACATCAGAATTTCTATAGAACTCAAAGTTATTGACCTTATAGAGCTGGCCATTCTTATCAAGTCCATGAGCCTTCATATAGGCCTTGTTAGGCTGTTCAACCTGAGTGTAGAGTCCATAATCCTCAAAGCCAGCTCCAGAACCGCTTGATGTGGTGTCCTTTACATATAGATGTACAAACTGGGTTCTAAGGCTCATATGCTGAGGGATTTTTTTCATTAAGTCAAAGCAAAGCTTATTTCTAAATCTCAAACCCTCGGACATGTGCTTATTGAGCGCTATAGTCTTCTGGCCTCTCCAAGTGCCCTTATTATCTCTAAGTTCAATCTTGTAGTTTTTCTGCGGATTCTTGGAAGAAGACTGTCCTCTGATCTGAACTGTGGCATTGGGAACAATCTGGTCATAACCAAGAGATCCAGATGTTGGTCCCGCTTCATCTCCTACCTGCAAAAGAGCATTGACCTGATATCTTTCAAGGCCCAAAGCCTCATAATCATAGACAGAATGAGTATTTATATCTAACCAGCTGTGATTGGTATTCTCAGCAGCTGTACCCTCGCTGACAGTAAGGTACATGGTTACAACGCTATCCTCATCATCAAGTTCATATACTGAGGCCACATCCCTGAAAGCAGATGAATCCTCGCCATTTTGTGTTGTATCCTGACTTACCTCCTGTTCAGAAGCCTCATCACTCTCATTTTTTTCATGTATAAGATAAGCCACCGCCGATATCGTGGCCATAATCAAGGCTATTACAGCTATGCCCCTTATAATAGCACTAATATTTCTTCTTAAAAGATTCATTTAAAACACCTCACAAATTTAACTTCTCAAAGAAATGTCTTAATTTCTTAAAAAATCCACCCTTCTTGACACTCACAATGGGTTGGACGCTCAAAATAAAGTAACTAAGCCTGCTCGTGAATATATTCAACCTCATGAAACAGATAAAGTAGTATACCACACTTCCCGCGACAAATGCGATTCCATAAAAAGACAGACCGGTATAGTACTCAAGTAAAGAGCCCACTACAACTACAAAAGCAAAACTAGCAGAGCCTATCGCAGCCCCAAGATAATCAGTAAAGTACAGAAGAAGCAACATCTGAACATTGGCTATGGCAAAAAGTCCATAACCTATAGATAAGAGTCTAAAATGCTCACCCATACTGGCTGTAAAGCCCATAGGCAACCTGTCTATGATAAATACTCCTATAGAGATAGCTAACATTGTCGTGTAGAACTGTTTTCGAGCCGTATAGGCAAGCTCGTTCTCCATAACATCAAGCATTTCCTTTTCTGCATCCTTTATTTCGATGATAGAACCATTTCCATTGTAGAGCTCATAGTATTTTCTATACTTGGGATAAAAGTTTACCTCGACAGATGCCACAAAATTGATTGTTGTTATAAGTATTGTCAAGAAGGCCAGCATGGCCGGTATATCATATTCTGGGGCTCCATAATAAAGTCCTTGAATTTGTACCCCAATATCAGTGAACCATTTTTCAACAATATGAAAAAAGAGGCCGACATTTGAGCAAAGGCCAATCACTAAAAGCGCCTTGTACTCGTCAAACCAATCAAGAAACTTAAAGTGTCCCTCATAGCTGTTATGAAAGAAGTCATACAGCATTGAATAATTCATAGCACCCATAATTCCATAACCTAAGCACATTCCAAATAGGAGAATATGTACTGATACAGTAAATATCCAGGTTAGAATCAGAGTAGAAATCAATGAGACTATAGTCGCCACTATGTATGACTTTATAATCCCCTTATAGTCCTTGATTGCAGTGAGATAGCTCATCTCATTCCATACCAGGACCAATTCCTCAAAAAAGATGAAATTGAGCACCATCAAAGAAAAACTTATACCTGCGAAGTAGAGAAATATCGCAAAGCCTAATCCGCCTATGACAAGCTGCAAAGACAGTATACCCGCCAGGGATGGAAATACTTTATCCTCATTGTCCCCATAAAGCATATCTGCTATATACCTTGTGAGAGCTGTCGAAAAAATGCCTGTCAAGATCATGGATGAAAGCAGAGCGTATGTAACCATTGAATTTACAAGCTCTCTGTTGTGTTTATCGAGGCCCATAACCTTTCCCACATAGGCAATTCCAAGCAGATACATAATACCAAGGATCATGGGACCTGCTGTAACAACGCCAGTATAGCCATATGCTTTTAAGAGATTTCCGACTCCTCTTTTATTAAATAATTTCTTTAACTCAAATCCAATACCAGCCACTATTACTCCTCAACCTTTGTATAAAGGCTCCTGTAATTCTTTATCATATCCTCATGCCTAAAGCCATCCCTGACTCTAAGCTGGCCCCTATTACCCATGTCAAGCCTTTCTTCCCTGCTCGAGCACATTCTGATAAGTTCTCTCGCATAGAAGGATCTGTTCATAGGTGGTGCAATATAACCAACCACACCATATCCATCACTTTCATCCTCCAAGAGCTCTCTACAGCAGCCCACATCAGTGGTAACACATGGTCTCCTTGCTGCTAAAGATTCAAGAACAGACAGAGGTTGGCCCTCTGATATACTAGACAAGACTGTAAAATCAAATTTTTTCATGTACTCAACAACATCTACCTGTCCAGTAAATATAACCTTTTCCGAGAGCTTGAGTTCCCTTACCAATTCGTAACACTCCTCTGCATACTCCTTGTCATCCTCGGCTCCCAAAATATAAAGTCTGACATTTTTTAAGAGCAGACTTGTCTCATAAAAGGCATATATAAGGGTTTTTACATCCTTAATAGGAGCCATTCTCATAACAGCTCCAATATCAACATAGCCGTCATCCTCTTTAAGTGGAATCGCGGCAAACCTTTCATAATTGACACCATTACCGATTACATAGCACTTGTCTTTAGGGGCCCCCAACTCTATCTGTGTTGCCCTGGCCCTGTTAAAAAGACTGGATATGAGATCCGCCTGCTTATAGATAGCATCTGAAAGCATATAGAAAAATTCTATCCATCTCTTTTTGAAGCTTGCTACCACCCAGTTTGCCCTGATGATTTCCTCTTCTCTCTCTCTTGAATAGATTCCATGTTCAGACAAAATAAGGGGCTTTTTATGGACCACATGTCCCAAAACTCCTAAAATGCCGCCATATCCGGTACATATTGTGTGATATATATCGGCCTTAGGCACCTCTTGAGATAGCATGTAAAAAAGTGGAAGCATCATGCTTCTCACAGTGTGGAAGGTATCTGAATAAGCCGAGTACTTATACTTGCTCGCACACACCTCTTCAAGCATGTTCAAAAACTCTGAACTCATAAGCAGAGCTCCAGGCTTTACCTTCTTTTCCTGAAAGATTTTGACAATGCAGTCCCAATCAGGCCTGCCACAGTCTATGACCTTTTTAAGGTTATCGAGCTCATCATCTCTAAACCTGTATCTTTTCTTCTCTGGCTTTATTTTTAAAGCATCATCAAGAAAGACCTCATGTACTTCGCTGACATTAGCTGGCAGTTCATACACGAACTTGCCCTTATCCTTAGCATTGGCCCCGATTACCCAGAGGATAAACTCGATGTCTGGCATGGCTTTTATATAGTTATGCATCCAAGTGGACACTCCACCATGAGTGTAGGGATAAGATCCCTCAAGTATAAGGCATACCCTCATCAAATCATCCTCCTTTCTTAATCAGTCTTTTTTATAAGGGAAACCTCTGAGCCATTAAGCTCTAAAAGATAGAGATTTCCTGTTAGTTTTTCAATTTTGCCGCCGTATATATCTTTTATAATAGCTCCATTATTGATTCTCACAAAGACATAGGCTGGTCCCATATAGTTGCTGACACTTATGTGCAGCCACTCATCAGTCTCACTAATATCAAGTCCCATGCTGGCATAATTCTTTACTGCACCAGCCATACCGCTTCCGGTTGTCTGTCTTATAGATGGTGCATTTTTTTGAAGCCATGCACAGTAATTGTCTATATTCTTGTAAAGAGTTGGCCAACCAAGGGCTGCACCTCTGTCTTCATCCAAAAGATCATCCGGATGCATAAAGTGAGAATTCACATAGTGCATATTTAGCTCAGAAAAAGCAGTAATCTTCTGATAATCATCAAAGATTGCACCCGACACTACTCTAGGTGCCTCAATAATGCCATCACTTGCCACTTCAAATTCCTGGTCATAGGCAACTGATCCAGGAAGATAGGTTGAACTTATAGCCTTGATATTGCTGATTTTCTTAGAGATGAGCTGTCTGCCGGCCGGCGACAAAACATTAGACGGTGGGACATATACAGATAAGTCTGTTGCGGGAAAAGCCTGAGCCGAAAACTCTGTGAGTTCCTTCAAAGCCTTATACATCGCATCTTCGCTATCCCAGACGCTATATCCTAAATCATCCAAATCATAATGTCTCTCATCTGTCACTAGAGGCTGATGGTTGTAGCCGTGATATCCAAGCTCTCCTCCCATGTGCAGGAGCATATCACCATAAAAGTGATAATCGCCAAGAGAATTGTTTCTGTAAACCTCGCCATCTGTATCATCACCATAGTTTTCTATGATAAGTCCGGTAAATTTAATCTTGTACTTATCAGCCAGATTTATCAAATCAGGCCACCAGTATTTTGAATAAAACTCAGCTACACTGACATTATAATCTCTGTTGATATATGTCGCATCACCACTCGGAACTGGAGATGGAAAATCATCCAGATAGAAGGCTGATGCATTGATAACCGGGTAAATTGATATATCATCAAGAAGGGAATAAGCAGAGGCATTGATGCCCCTATAGGCCTTGCCTGTATATCCAAAGTTATCAACCACAACTCTGCCCTTGCCACAAGTTCTGTACCAAATCAGAGGCACTCGCCCATCTTCTGTTGATGCCATTACCCTGCTGTCATCTGTCAGGGATACAGTCATGGCTACTTCATAGGCATCATCAATTTTATAAGTAGTTCCTGAACCCAGCATAAAGCCGTCAACCGCCTTAAAAGATGAAATTGTAGCATAAGTGTCACCCATATCATCTATACCAAGCTTGTTAAACATAGCCTGAAATACTGTTGACTTAGACATAGGCAGCCATACAAGAAGATGGCCCCCTGAATTCTCAACCCAATCCAAAAGATTTATGGCATTAATTCCAATCTTATTGATATCGGTAAATGCTATGACAACATTCTTATATGATGTAAAGGCCGGAAGCTGTGCCTTGCTAACATCTACCTCGTCATAAGCCACACGCATATCTTTAAGAATCATCCTATATTGAACTATGGCATCATTGCTGACCAAGTCCTGACTGTCATATAAGAGAAGACACTTGGTTGTTCCTGCTGTCTGCTTATTGACAACCTCACTTGCTCCTAGATAATTATCGCTAAACTTTGATGAATTGTAGCTGATTCCTGCCTGCTGCAGGACAAGAATAAGCGCAAACGCCATAAAAGCAACTAAGATTCTAATCAAGGTCAGATACCTAAGTTTTATATTCAATTTTCCTCTGAACCTATTCCTATTTTTCATCCCTTAATCCTAATCTCTTAAGCCTAATCTTACATAAACCTAATCTCACATAAGCCTGATCTTACATAATACTAATCTAATGCTAGCTTAGAGCAAACTTATACAATCTCATCATTCTCGTTGTACAAGAAGACGTCTTCAATTTCTTCATCTTTGCCCAAGTCAAATCCATCCAAAAAGGATCCCTCTAATCCAAGTAAGTTTGATTTATAAGCTTTATCATTGTCATTGGCATTCCAAAATCTAGCTATCTTTCTGATTTTCCTGCTGTAATAAACATCATCATCAATGCTATTGATTACCTTATATACCATCTCATCGATTTTGTCTGGTCTGCCATTCTCATAATAATATCTGAATTCATTGATCCACATCTTCTGAGAATGCGGATGTTCACTCTTATACTTCTCTATAAGATCTATAGCCTGGTCATATTCCTTTTTGTCTAGCTTTATCCTTGACAACTTGACCATGTCATCATCAAGTTTTAATCTCTTAAACCTATCCTCAATCATCTCTTCGTAGTATTGCTTCTGAAGGTTTAAGATGCTGCCCTCCGCAACACCACTGTGTATATATTCCTCTAGGAAGTCTATATATTCATCTTTATAATCTGACCTATCAGGCTCGGCTTCAATCTTTCCTCTTAAAAGCTTTGACTTTGACTCATACTCATCAGACAACTCAACCATTGCTGTTATCGCATAGTGAACTACCTCAACATCATCATTGAGTCTGGCTTGGTTTATAACACCGGTATATTGCTTTGTATCTTGCATGAGCACATCCATTATCAGGCTTCTTCTAACTGCTGAATCATTTAAAATAAGTGCATCCTCAATCGGAACCACCATATTATCTTCTTTGCTGGCCAACTGGATGTTGGTGTAATCATCATCAACCTCTTTCATAGCCTCGAGCTCGCTAATCTTTTTAGCTTGAGTTCCCCTCACCTGTCTTACATGTTCTATGACAATTAGAACCTCACCCAAAATTGGCAGAAATATTATATTGAAAGCCATAAGCTTATCAACTTTAAGCCTCTTAAAAAAGATAAGGACAAATATGAGCAGGACTGCCACCAGATGCACTAAAATTATAATTTTACCAACCAAATCAAGTCCCTCTTATTCAATAATTAATCAACAAGGTCTCTAATTTACCTCTTTTACAATTTCACACCTAATACCCTCATTTTCAAAACGTCTTGTGACAAAGATAATATTATTCTCATCTACCTGAGGTGTAAGTACATATATTTCTCCATCATCGCCTCGTCCTATAACATCCTCGACTCTTACTATATCAGCGACAAACTGGGCCATAGTTTCAAATGATCTGCCATCACTAAATACGTGGATTATTCTGTAATCAAGAAGTCCCTGATCCTTCATTCCCTTGTGAATCTGGATTTGATTCAAAAGATATTCTTTTTTAGCCACTTCTGTTCCACTGTAGTAAATCTGTTCTCTTGTCGCCTGCATAAATCTCCAAGCCTTAACCAGGAAGTTCTGCATAAGCCCCTTAAATATTCTCAATAGATTTACATAATAAGCACTGAGCTGGCTAAAATCTGAATTATAGACGAATATGAGAACTGAAATCCTACCCTCGTCCCTGACACCAGTGACATAAACAGGTAATTTAGGATTCAGGCTCGAGTTAAACCAAACATCTTCATCTGAAAGAAAGTCAAGAATCTCCTGATATTCACCGTCCAGTCTCAATGATTTGTTAATCTTATCATTCAATTTCTTTGAGCATACTTCAAGTCTGGCAAAACAGCTTGACTGAGCTCCTATGGTAAATATTGCAACCGATTCACTTTCAAGCAGCTCTTCAAGTACAGGAACAGCATCGGCGAAAATTTCCTGTGGATCAGTTGAATTAAGTCTGTTTACCACATCAAAAATTCTACCAAAGCCCTCTCTGCTTCCCAAAAGTTCCTTCTTGTACTGATTCTTATAATCGATAGCTTCCTCATAGAGCATATTCATAAAGTCATATTGATCATTGACATGGCCAATCTCATCCTTTAGAGAAGTAATTTCTACTTCCTTTTTCTCCTTGAGATATCCCACAGCAGCACCGAGAATCATAAGAATTATGAAAGGTATCCAGTTGGCTGGATCATAAAAAAGGAGTTCAACCGCTGTGCCGTTAGTATAATAAGAAATTATCAGCATAATTATCTCAATACCAGCAGCTAAAACACCAACATTAGAACCGTACACGCTTGCCATAATTACGACATATATAGTTCTAAAATCGACCATTCTAAACTGAACACCAGAATAAGACATTCTAACCAGAAATTCCACCAACAAAGCGCCCAAGATAAGTTCAACTATTTTTGTAAACTTATCGTAGACCCTGAATCTGTCAATAATCTGTCTTAAAAGCGGCTGTTTATCAGGCTGAATCTTTACAAATTCTTCTCTGTAATCATCCAGCATATCAAGTGCATCTCTCTTGATATACCAGCCATACTGGCTTCTAAGCTTATTATCTGTCAGTTCAATTTGAGTTTCCTTTTCAACCTGATCAAAAACCAAGTCAGCCTTTGGATACAGCCTTTTTACCCAAAGCTCCAAATCCTTGTAGCTTCTCGTTTCTATAGGGTGTATGTCAAAAGTACCCGACTCACTATTCCAGTCGTCAAAGATTCTATATATGAGTTCTGCTATCTCATCCGGATCAACAAAATAAGGTTTGTCATTAATATTGACATCAAGATGAACCAGTCCTCCCCTCTGAAGGGCATCTATAAACTTATAGCAAAAGTCGTCAAGATCTGGATTGTAACCAGCAAATATATATGGACTCCTTATAATCTTAACTGTAACATCCTTATTTCTAGCATATAGCATACAAAGCGCTTCAAGAGCATGGAGATACATAGTCTGGCTGTCTGTTCTATTTCTCAAGATTTCTCCCGATGATACAACAACTACCTTCTCTATATGATTTTTGGCGCAACAATCCATGAACTTGCGCACACTGTCAAGTTCTCCCTTAGGATTGGATTTATATTTTGTAAAAGCAGACACATATATAACGCGGTCAAATCTGTAATTATCGAATAGTTTGCTGAAATGTTCGTCAGCAACATCAACCGGAAATCTCTTAATTTTTCCTATTCTTTTCTTTCCAGCCTTTTTAGAGCAGACCACTATATTGTCATTGCCAAACATGGTTCTTAAGTGTTCATCATTAAAGGCAGATACATCCCCTGCAAAAAGTGTTTCCATATATTTCTCTCTTTAAACTAGTAATTCTTTCCTAAAAAAATTCGCCAAATTAAGCACTTGCATACTTATATTGTAGCCTTATTATTCAATATTTGCTATAACATTTTTTATATTTTTAGTTTGTAATTTTCAGAGGTAGACAACATGGCTATTACTTACGATGAGATAAGTTTCATAATTTTGCTTTTTGGACTTCTTTGTCTTTTCATCAAGAAAAAAAAGCAAATTCCCGGGCTTCGTAATATCAAGATTATGGCACTTATCGTCTTTATTTATAACTTATCATCAGCTTTTATGGGCTTGCTAACAGAGGCAATGTGGTTTTCACCAGATTTTAGCAAGCTTGCTCCTACATTCACAACTGTATGTTCTTTACAAGCTGTTATTATTTGCCATCATTCATCGGACTTATAATACTGGACAGATGTAACGCCCATCACGCTAAGCACTGGCTCTTCTTTTTGCCACCGACTCTTATGGAGATTTTCTTCTTTATAGTCAACAGCAAAACAGGCAGAATCTTTGAAATTAGTGCTGTGACAACCGGCTACAGACATGGTTCTAAGTTTTATCACTTTGTTTATGATTACGGCGATCTTATGTGGACCACTTATCTTATCCTGGTCTTCTTCTACATAGATGATCCCTACGATGATATGACCGGTCTCTACAACCGAAGGGGCTTTATCAGAGCCGCAGAAGATGCAGTGGCTCTCAGCCGTGGTAAGATGAACATGATATTGGTTCGCGATGTTATCAATTTTCAAGATGTAAATGAGAGATTTGGCAGAGATATTGGTGATGAGGCAATCATCGGCATCTCAAGAAAGCTTTATGAAAAGTACCACAATGTGGCTGAAATAGGCTATTTAGGTTCAGACAACTTTGTGCTGTGTCTATCAGACATCAATTACCAGGCAAACTCTGACCCTAACAAGTTGGCCTCTTATGTTCAATCTGAGCTTGAAAGTGACTTTTCAGCCTATATATGATTCTCACAGCAAGAAAATCATCATATCTTCAATCATGGATATGACCGACCGCCTCGATATGCCTATAATAACCGAGGGTGTAGAGAACGAGCAACAATACAATTACCTCAAGTCTTTGAAATGCGTCCAGATTCAGGGATTTTACTTCTCAACCCCAGCACCTAAAGAGGAGTTTGAGAAACTTTTACTGGAGAATGAGTTGTAAAAATACTTTTTAAAACTATCTTAAAAGCAAAGACGCCAGCAGGGCCTTATCAGCCACGCTGGTGTCTTTTTTATCCTAATTATTTTTAAACCTAATTATTTTTTATCCTAATTGCTTTTTAACCTCTTGTCTTCAAAACCCTAATTGTTTTTTTATATCCTCTGTGAAGATATCTCCCAAGCTCGTTGTCACATCTGGGCTTGGCTCAAATAGCTCTCTCAAAGGCTTTGTCCTCTCCTCAAAAAGAGTCTCATTAAAAAGCATCTGGTAAAGATAGGCCTCATTGATTGCATCATCTATACCGGTGTGCATATTACCTGAGAACTTATAATCAACCCCTCTCACCGCTGTATCCAAGGAGAGTGGGCGACTGAAGCCCATGTTCTTTGTGAAGAGTTTTTGAATATCCTTCCACTTGCTAAAGTACTTATTGAGTCTTAGATTGTTGTATTTCTTAAGCTTCCCCTCCTGCTTGAGCTGGTTCAAATCCTCCATGCTCCAAGATAAAAGTATGGCATCTTCATCATCAATCCAGTCAATGAAGCTATTCATAACCTCTATATAGCCCTTTGCCTGACTCACATCCTCATCCTTGATTCCTGTCAAAGCTGTAACCTTCTTGGCTATATGGGTCATCTGAGGCTTAACATACTCGTTAAAGCGGTCAATTATTTCATGATTTTCATCCAACTTAACCGCACCAATCTGAATAATCTCATTATGGCAAACCCTTCTTGCCTCCCCATATTCCTTGTCTATTGGACTAAATTCCAAATCTAGAACTATTTCCGTCATTTCCCCTCCTTATAGCTATTAGTTAATAGCTACACACCTTAATTTTAGTATGACGACTTTGAAATAGGCAACACATTGCCGTAATCAAGAGTATCTGTACCAAAAAGGAAATATTTGTCGTGATTCTCAGCTCCCCATGTGGTATCAATAAGATAATACTCTCCATCAAGGCGCACTGCATTCCAACAATGGTCTGTGTTGCTTTCACCTCTTGCTATGATATATGATTCTACACCACAAGCCTGCATAATAAGCTGAAAAGCACATGCATATCCCTCACAAACTGCACAGTTATCAATCAAGGCATCATATGGTGTATTCTTCTCATATGAATAGTCATAACTTACATTTGAAGTCAGATAATCATATGCAGTTTTAATCTTGTCATAGGTGCTTCCTGTACAAGTAGACGCAACCTGAGCAATCTTTTGATTAAGAGCATCAGCCTGCTCCTGGGTATATCTGTGATATTCATTGACCACAGGCTCAAGTCTCAATCTTTCATACGATGTGCCTGCATCCTGTATGCTAGGTCTTGTTATCGTAATGTAGTCATCGTATGAGTTATTTACAATCTTCAAGGACTCATCGTAGGCATATTTATCCCACTCTGTATTGTCTTTCAGATAGAAGATATCAAGTGACTGGTCATTGTTGACAGCCTTATTGATAGCTGCTGCTATCTCATTTCTCTCAAGATAGGTGCTGCCTGAATTATTAAAAAAGATATAAGTCGCCTCATCCTCTGTCAGATTATCACTGTATCTTATATAATTGCTGCCATTATCATCTGTGACCTGATAAGCCTCTCCGTTATATGTCTTATCCTTAACTCCAAAATAAGTAACCTTGCTGTTATCGTCATCATTGATAACAGGAGCTTCTGTTTGCTCCCTGCTTGGGATAGTTGCTGCAGTTTCACCTTCCTTAGTCTTGTGTTCCGCAGTATAGCCTATAACTCCGTCAAAATTGTTGGATTGGCTAGTCTCTTGGGAGAGCTTAACTGGTGAAAGAGTTGTCATCTCCACCTTCTGTGGTCTAGTGCCAATATAAATCGCACCAACCATCATAAGCGCTACAAGGACAGAAAGTACAATCAGTACTATTGATTTTTTATCAAATCTTTTCATTAATTTTCAAACACCTCGCCAGTATCCGGATTTACCGAGATACCATTTACTTCAAGATTTTCATCAATATGGATTACAAGACATGGTTTACCTTCAATCAGCATGGTCTCAATCAAATCAGTTTTATCTGGTTTTACTTTTACAACCACATCAGGTGTCTTAACCTCAAACTTACGTGTCTCACAAACATTGGCCGCAAGCATTGTCTTGCCAGGGCCGCCTGTTGCTTCCTCAAATTTCTCTTCAAAGCCAGCCAGCTTCTCCTCGCTGACCCCGCTCTTCTCCATGATTTTCTTCGCAGTATCCTTGTCGATAAGAGCTGGTTCTGGATCCTTCTTTCTCTCATCGATATAGTCATTGAGGTTATCATGTATATTTTTTATTGTATCATAATTACACTCATCACCCAATGTCTCTGTGACAATATTTTGAAAAGTTGCCTTCTGTTCCTTTGCAGGTACCGGAATCTCACAAGCAAGAGTGCTCAAGACTCCGTCCTGGAGCTGATTTGCATTCTTAGAATAGATGAGAATATTCTCCTCATCAGCACTCCTCTCGTTAAATGCCGGGAAGAGAAAACCAGTATCTGTAGGATCAACCATATGTGCCTGCTCTAATTCGTGGAAGGTAGAGTCCAGGGCATCGTATGCCAGTCCAGGTTTTGAAAGTGTTACAGGGCATATAGAGCAAAGTATGTAATCAAAAACTTCCTCCGACGCATCATCCATCTCTATTCCATCACTTGAAACTCCAGGCACATCATAGGCCTGCTGAATCAGGATAATAAGGTAATTGCCAACATAATCATAGCTGTCAATTATCCTGCTATAAAATTCATCAAGAGCCTCCTCGTCCTCGAGGCCTGAATCTCTGAGTTTTATCAAAAGCTCCCTGCTAGAACCTTCGATATAGGCATCATTGGTGAAATGCATATCAAAAAGGTTCTTGCCTATGGTTCCAGACAAGGTCTTCTTAAATATATCAAGATACTTGTGCTGCTCTTCCTCCTTGAGATTTAGGAAGGTCTCTGTAAAAGTGGTAACCTTATTCTTCTCACCGTCAACATAGCAAGCAGCCAACTTTCTTATGCTGCACTCAGTAATATCGTAAAGTCCTTTTATCTCATTAATCTCTTTTTTAATCATTTTCTAACCTCATTATGCAAAGCGCCTTTGCTCACAAAACTTTCCAGTCAAATTAAGGCAGGCCTTTGCAGCTTCATCGCAATATGCCTCTTTTCTTGTATTTTAGCATATTTAAAGGTAGTGACACTATGTATCACTACCTTCTTTTAATAATTTGATTTAATTTTACACTGCAAATTGAGAATTGTACAGATTATAATAAAAACCTTTTTTCTCAAGCAAGTCTTGGTGGTTTCCAGTCTCTATAACGCTGCCATCCTTCATAACAAGTATTATATCAGCATTTTCAATGGTTGATAGTCTGTGGGCAACTATAAAACTAGTCCTGCCCTCCATAAGAGTATTGAAAGCTTCCTGAATCTTAAGCTCAGTTCTTGTATCTATGCTCGATGTAGCCTCATCAAGGATAAGCATCTTTGGCTTGACAAGCATAATTCTTGTGATACATAAGAGCTGTCTTTGACCAGCAGAGAGCGTATCGTCATCCTCAGCAATCACTGTGTCATATCCATTCTTGAGACGAGTGATAAAGCCGTGTGCATGTGCAGCCTTGGCCGCTGCTATAACTTCCTCATCACTGGCATCAGGCTTGCCCATTGTAATATTGTCCCTGATAGTACCAGCTTTCAACCATGTGTCTTGCAAAACCATACCATAGCCAGCTCTCAGGGACCTCCTGGTAAGATTTCTCACATCAATTCCCGAAACTGATATACTTCCATCCTTGACATCATAGAATCTCATAAGGAGGTTAATAAGGGTTGTCTTTCCACATCCCGTAGGTCCAACTATAGCAATCTTCTGTCCCTTCTTAACATCCAGATTAAAGTTCTCAATCAAGTGCTGTCCGCTAACATAAGAGAATTCAACCTGAGACAGTTTCAAAGTTCCATCAGGCTCAGCTAAATCTATGGCATCCTCAGCTTCTGCAAGCTCATTTTCCTCATCAAGCAGGTCAAATACTCTAGACGCACAAGCCAGAGCATTCTGCAGCTCTGTGACAACTCCAGAGATCTCATTGAAAGGCTTGGTGTACTGATTAGCATAGCTCAAGAAGCTGGCCAGCTGACCTACAGTAAGTCTTCCCTGTATAGCCGCTATCGCTCCCACAACCGCAACTGCAGCATAAACCAAGCTATTGATAAATCTTGTAGCTGGGTTTGTTATAGATGAATAGAAAGTAGCATTAAGAGAGTACTTGCCAAGTTTCTCATTGACCTCGTCAAATCTTTCAATTGCCCTCTCCTCATAGCTGTAAGCATGCACCACGCTCGCCCCGTCAATCATCTCTTCAACCAGGGCAGTTTCATCTCCCCTTGTAGATGACTGAAGTCTGAACATGCTGAAAGTCTTTCTGGCTATAAACTTGGCAACCAGGAAGGAGAGCGGTGTCAAGAGCACAACAACAAGAGTTATAAGAGAGTTAATCCTAAGCATGAAACAAAGGGTTCCAACTATAGTCATTACACCTGTAAAGAACTGGGTAAAGCCCATAAGCAAGCCGTCAGAGAGCTGATTCACATCAGCTATAACCCTGCTCACAATATCTCCATATGACTGCTTGTCTATATAGCTCAAAGGCAGAGATTCTATCTTCTCTATAGCCTCATTTCTGATATTTCTGGTCACATGGTAAGTTATATGATTGTTGCATATATTCATAATCCATTGTGTCAGCGCAGTGATTGCAATAATTATGCCAATCTTTGTAAGGTAGGCAAAAACGCCGTCAAAATCAACCTGTCCCTGACCTATAATCAAATCAATGGCATGTCCTATAATTACTGGAACATAGAGGGTTGTCAGAACTGTGATTACAGCCATCAGCAAAGATAAAATGAGGAAAAAACGCTGATTCTTAAGTCTGGGCAGCAGTTTCTTGACTACCTGACTGCTCTTGTCATTCTTGCCACTTTTCAAAGTCTTTACTGACTTCTCTTCTTTTTTCTCAACCTTATCTTTCTTATCTTTCTTATCTTTCTTCTCTTTATTTTCACTCTTGTCCGACATCAGGCTCTCTCCTCCTTTCTAAACTGTGAATAGTAGATTTCCTGGTACTCCTTACATGAAGCAAGAAGGTCCTCATGACTGCCAATTCCCACCATATGGCCATCATCAAGAACTATAATCTGATCAGCATGCATAAGAGATGCTGCCCTCTGCGATACTATGAAAAGGGTAGGTGCCTCTTCCATATTCTTAATAGCTTTTCTCAAAGCCGCATCTGTTGCGTAATCAAGAGCCGATGAACTGTCGTCAAGAATCAGGATCCTTGGTTTCTTAATAACAGCTCTCGCTATAGTGAGCCTCTGCCTCTGGCCTCCAGAAAGGTTCTTACCTCCCTGCTCGACAAACTCATCAAGGCCCTTGGCCTTCTTCTCGACAAATTCTTTGGATTGAGACACTTCAAGGGCTTCCCACATATCTGCCTCGCTGGCATCAGGCTGAGCCATAAGAAGATTCTCTCTAATGCTGCCCTTAAATAGTCTCGCCTTCTGCAATACAGTAACCACATTATCTCTAAGGCACTTATAGCTGTAATCCTTGACATCCTGGCCGAAGATTTTAAGCTGACCTGAGCTGATATCATAATATCTTGGTATAAGGTTTACCAAGCTCGACTTTCCTGAGCCTGTGCCGCCTATAACACCAATAATCTGGCCTGCCTTAGCCACAAAATTTATGTCAGAGATAGCCTCATCGCCACCTCTCTTGTATCTCAAAGACACATGATTGAATTCTACTGCATTATCCTCATCAGCAGGCTTCATAGCCTCAATTGAGCCCTCCTGCATATCTGACTCCACATTAAACATATCATCTATTCTCTTAGCCGAAGCAAGAGCCTTAGTGATATTAATAATCAAGTTCGCCAGCTTGATAAGTTCTACAAGGATCTGAGACATATAGTTATAAAGAGCAACAACCTGACCCTGGCTCAAGCTTCCAGAGTTTACCCTGACAGCCCCTATATAGATAAGAACTATAATTGCGCCATTAACTATAAGATAGGTCATAGGATTCATAAGGGCCGATATCTTTCCTGTGAACTTGGAAAGTTTAGTTAAGTCATCATTGGCCACAAAAAAGGCCTCTTTCTCTACATTTTCCTGGTTAAAGGCACGAATTACACGGACACCAGTCATATTTTCCCTTGTCATGGCAAGTATCTTATCAAGACCAGCCTGAACCTTGATGTAGAGTGGTCTGGTTGTAAACATAATTCCAAAGACTACTAGAGCAAGCAAAGGAATTGTCACTGCGAAGATAAGAGCAGCCTTAAAGTCTATGGTAAAGGCCATAATCATCGCACCAAATACTATGAAAGGTGATCTCAAAAAGAGTCTGAGTGTTAAATTCACGCCATTCTGAACCTGATTTATATCACTTGTCATCCTTGTGATAATGGTTGAAACGCCACATTCATCAATATTGCTAAATGAAAAAGACTGAATATGTGAGAATAAGCCATGTCTCATTGATGTTGCACAGCCTATAGCTGCCTTGGCAGAAAAATACTGGGCTGTAATTGACACTGTAAGGCCTATAACAGCCAGTATTATAAGCATCAGACTCATCTTTAAGATATGATTGATATCAGAGGCTCCAATTCCCTTATCAATAATAGACGCTACAACCAGTGGTACAAAAAGCTCAAATGTAGCCTCAAGCATCTTAAAGAGCGGTGCCAATACACAATATTTTTTAAATTCTCTAAGATATTTCCATATCCTTTTCATATAGCTAAAAATCTCCTTTTAAAATCATTCCATGAGCTCAACAAGAGCACGCACTCTGTTGTCCACAAGGAAAGCCACCTCGATCTTGTCCCTGCCCTGACAAGGGCTATGCCATGTACAGAGCTTGAGTTGATCTCCTTTTCTAATTTCCTTCTCAAAAATTATATTGTAATCATTGTAAGTTCTTGTCATATAAGACTCTTCATCGATAGTCTCAAGGGCAATTTTAAGATAGTCGATATTGTGAAGATGTCCCACCATATCCACATCTGCTCTGGCAATTTTGTATTCGCTAACCACCGCATCACTGGCCACTTGAAAGTCTTTCGCTATTGAGTAAGAGTTAAGAATAGGGGCCTCAGCCATAGCCTTAAGCTTATCATCCGAGATAGAATCATCCCCAAAAGCCGCATCGCAGCCTCCCCTGTCAAGAAGCCCTAAATCCATATCAAAACTTGGTATCAGGCCATACTCTGGCTTATATTTTGACACCTCATCCGGATTAAACCTAATCGGCCTTCTCTTCTCAACATCAGTGAGGATCCACCTAGAGTATGCAATTGCAATAATCTCTCCGTCCTGATCCCTCATGCAGGCCCCTCTGTCTGCGAAAAATCTGTCCATCCTTATGGCCCAAGTTGAGACTTTTAATTTCTCAGTATAGGAAGGTCTTCTCTTAACCTGCATATGCCAGTTTAAGATAACCCATGCTCTCTTCTCTGTGATTATTTCATGAGGTCCAATTCCAGCTTCAGTTGAATGTCGGCTGGCAATCTCCTCAAATATAGAAAGTAAGCCCTTATCACTTGCTTTATCCTCATAAGAACAGTCATCTATTCTTATTTGGCAATCCATTGTATATATCATAAAAAACTCCTAACTTAAAAAATCATATCACACTTATATTCAGCTAACAAATTTTGAATTCATAAAAAGGGTATAGAACACAGATGTCCTATACCCTTTTCGTATATCACTATCACTTATATTATTTATTCGTATTCCTTCTTTAAGGCCTCAAATGCAGGAAGTGACCTCTCAATCATGTCCTTGTCAACACAGTAAGAGATTCTCACATAACCTGGGCATCCAAAGCTGTTAGCAGAAACCACTAAAAGGTCATGTGCCTTAGCCTTTTCGGCAAATGCATCTGCATCATCCTCAAGTGCCTTGACAAAGAGGTAAAATGCTCCATCCGGCTTAACGCATGAGTAACCCATCTTGGTCAAATTATCATATAAGAGATTTCTGTTTTCAAGATACATATTGATATCGCCTGTCTGGCCTATACACTTAGCAACCACCTTCTGCATAAGACTTGGTGCACATACATAACCGAGCGATCTGCCTGCTCCACATACTGCTGCATAGAGCTCCTTGCTGTCAGTTGCCTCATCTGGAACCAAGATATAACCAATTCTCTCACCAGGAAGTGAAAGGGACTTACTGAAAGAGTAGCAAACTACTGTATCCTTATAATACTTTGTAGCATAAGGAACCTCAACTCCATCATATACGATCTCACGATAAGGCTCATCAGCTATGAGATAGATAGTGCTATTGTACTCCTTCTCCTTTGCCTCAAGCAAGGCTGCAAGCTTCTTGATAGTGTCAAGAGAATAAACCACACCAGATGGGTTGTTAGGTGAATTGATGATAATCGCCCTAGTATGCTCGTTGATCTTTGACTCAAGCTCTGCCATATTGATCTGGAAATTTTCATAATCAGGACTTACAAAAGAAAACTTAGCTCCTGCATTTGCGGCAAATACTGCATATTCAGGAAAAAATGGTGCAACTGTCAACACTTCATCCTGATTGCTTGAGACAATAGCCTTAAGGGTAATTGTCAATGAAGCTGCCGCACCGCAAGTCATGTAGAAGTTGTCCTTATTGACACCAAGCTGATATGTCTTGTTGAGATAATCAGCCATAGCCTGTCTGGTATCAGCATCACCCTGTGCTGATGTATAACCGTGAAGACTGATAGAATCAAGTGTCTGAGTAAGGTCTCTTATTGTCTCATTGACGCATTCAGGTGCTGGAACTGTTGGATTTCCTAAGCTAAAATCATAAACCTTATCCTTTCCAACTACCTCTGCTCTTTTCTTTCCATACTCGAAAAGATCTCTAATTACAGATCTCTTGCTTCCCAATTCATACATAGCCTTAGAAACTGACATTAATAAAATTCCTCTCTTTCTTCCTGGTCTAAATATCAGGCTCATCTATCAGTGCACATCAGGGGACTAAATCCATCATATGCATCACTTATTTTTTAAATTCTCAACCAACTGGGCCAAGTCATTAAGACTCTTACAGTCAATCAAGCTTCTTCTGCCTTGCTCTGGCAAAAATTTATGTTCTGTTATTGTATCATAAAATTGCAAAAATGTATCATAGAATCCGTCACAATTTAAAAGAACACAGTCGGGCTCTGTCAATTCAAGCCTCTTCCATGAAACGCAATCAGCAACCTCCTCTATAGTGCCAGCTCCGCCTGGCAAGGCTAGGCATAGATCTGCAGCCTCATATAGCTTAACTTTTCTCTCAGACATATCTTTAACCACGATTACCTGATCTAGGCCCTTTCTGCACCAGCCCTTTTCAACCATAAATTCTGGAATAATGCCAATAACTTTGCCACCAGCTTCCTGTGCAGCATCCGCAAGAGCTCCCATAAGTCCTGCTGCTCCACCTCCGTAGTAAAGCGTGTGTCCCTCTTTTGCAATCCACCTGCCAAGTTTTTTAGCACACTCAGCATATTTAGAGCTGTCTCCGCCCTCAGCCCCAGCAAATACTGTAATATTCATAAGAAATCTCCTCTCTGATTTTTTTCTTTGCACCCTTATATAAAATTGCTATAATCAATCGTATACATATATATTATATAGGAGTTTAGTATGGATGAAAAGACTAATGTAATGAGAATTCTTGAGAAAAAAAAAATAAAATATAGTCCCCATGTCTGCGAAAATGCCGATGACCTAAGCGGAGTGGAAATTGCAGAGAAGCTTGGCGAGGATCCTGACAGATGCTATAAAACCCTGGTAACCGTGGCAAAATCAAAGAAAAACTATGTCTTTGTCATACCTGTTGCTAAAGAATTGGACCTAAAAAAAGCCGCCAAGGCTGTTGGAGAAAAATCCATAGATATGCTTAAATCAAAGGAATTGCTCCCCCTCACCGGTTATGTCCACGGAGGATGCTCACCTATAGGTATGAAAAAAACCTTTAGCACTACCTTCCAGACTGGAGCTGAAGATTATGACACTATCTACTTTTCCGCTGGCAAAATTGGCCACCAGGTTGAGCTCCATCTAGCTGACACTCAGAAAATCATACGCTACAAGATAGCCGATCTAATTATCGATAAAAGCGAGGAGAATTAACATGCTTCTACTAAGTCCTTCCTACTATAAAAATTTCACCTGTATCAACTCAAGCTGCAAAGACAACTGCTGCCGCGGTGGCTGGGAGATTGATATAGATGACGAAACTGCAAACTACTACTTAAGCCAGACTGGGCCTTGCGGTGATCTTTTAAAATCAGTCATAAGTCACACAGACGAGTATTGCTTTAAATTAAAAGACAATCACTGTCCTCTCCTCACAGATGACGGACTTTGCGGAATATATGACATGCTCGGCCCAGACCATCTTGGATATGTATGTGATCAATTCCCTAGATTTTCTGAATACTATGGATCCATAAAAGAAACCGGCATAGGACTTGCCTGCGAGGAAGCTGCAAGACTTATCCTCTTCACAGATTATCCTTCCTCCCTCAACTCCTGCGAGCTAATGGAAGAAGTCTATGAGAGCGAAGAATTTGACGCCAAGCTATATGACAAGCTTTCAAACCTAAGAACTATTCTTTTCCGCTGCATCAAGGCCAATACAACTTCCATCTCTGACCTGGACCATACCCTAAATCAGCTCGCCATAGCTTTTGACCAGATGCAGGAAGCCATCAATGACAATGATTACAACCTGCTAGGCCAAATCATTGAAAATCTCAAACTGAGTGATATAGATCCTGAATCTAACCTGACCTCATATGAGAGCATAGGGGAATTCTTAGATATCTACCTATCACTGGATTCCTTGAACAATAAGTTCAAGGATCTGGCCCATGAATGCCTTGAGCTCTTACATCAAAATGAAGAAGATGAGGACAAATTCAAGACCTGTCTATCTGACTATTCAGCGAGCCTTGACTCAAAGCAGCTAGATGCCTACGCCAAGCTGATAAACTATTTTATCTTCCGCTATCTCACTGAAGCTGCCTATGATCATGACCTAAAGGGCAAGCTTATTCTCATCATAGCAAACTACCTTGTGCTGAGAGATCTAGACCTCTTAAGTTTCAGTAAGGGACAGGATTTAGAGCCTGCAAGAATAGAGAATGCCAAAATCTTCTCAAGAGAAGTTGAGTATGACCGTGAAAATATCGAAGCTCTCTATGAAGAATTCCTCTTTTTCTAACATTCTTTAACATTCTCTAACATTTCTTTCTAATCAAAAAGCTCTCAGAAAAGAAGCGCAGTTCAAACTGTTCTCCTCGACTGAGAGCTATTTTAATTATTTTAATTATTTGTATTTTGGGCTTTATGCAAGAATTGCTTTATGCAGGAATTGCTTTATGCAAGAATTGCTTTATGCAAGGTATGCCTTTAACTCATCAACCTTGTCAAGAGCCTCCCATGGGAAGTCTACATCTGTTCTGCCGAAGTGGCCATATGCTGCAGTTTTGCCATAGATTGGTCTTCTGAGATTGAGCATATTGATAATTCCTGCTGGTCTTAAATCAAAGTGCTTTCTGATAATCTCAGTAATCTTAACATCCTCAAGCTTTCCAGTGCCATAGGTCTCAACAGAGATAGATGTTGGCTGTGCAACACCGATAGCGTATGAAAGCTGAATCTCTATACGATCTGCAATTCCTGCAGCTACAAGATTCTTAGCAACATATCTTGCTGCATAAGCTGCTGATCTGTCAACCTTTGTGCAATCCTTACCAGAGAAAGCACCGCCGCCGTGTCTTGCAGCTCCACCGTAAGTATCTACGATAATCTTTCTTCCTGTAAGACCGCTGTCTCCTGCAGGTCCGCCGATTACAAATCTGCCTGTTGGATTGATATATATCTTTGTCTCATCATCAATCATCTTAGAATCAACAATTGCATCGATTACATACTTCTTGATATCTTCATGAATCTGCTCCTGGCTTACTTCTGGAGCATGCTGGCTTGATACTACAATAGCATCAAGTCTTTTGGGCTTATTGTTCTCATCGTACTCAACTGTAACCTGAGTCTTTCCATCTGGTCTTAAGTAGGCAAGTGTGCCATCCTTTCTAACCTTTGTGAGCTGATATGACAACTTCTGAGCAAGAGCTGCTGAATATGGCATATACTCTGCTGTCTCATTAGTTGCATAACCAAACATCATACCCTGATCTCCAGCACCGATGGCATCTATGTCCTCTTCCTTGCCCTCTTTAGCCTCAAGTGCCTTATCAACGCCAAGTGCTATATCTTCTGACTGCTTATCAAGAGCAACCATAACTGCACATGTATTTCCGTCAAATCCCTTATCTGAGCTATCGTATCCAATCTCATTAACTGTCTTACGAACAATTGAAGGGATATCAATATTAGCCTTTGTTGTCATCTCACCCATAACCATGATGAAACCTGTATTTGTAAGTGTCTCACAGGCAACTCTTGAATATGGATCCTGCTCAAAAGCAGCATCAAGTACTGCATCTGAAATCTGATCACAAATTTTATCTGGATGTCCCTCTGTTACTGACTCTGAAGTAAAAAGTCTCTTTTCCACTTTAAAATCCTCCTTTAAAAAATCTTATCCTGCAAGCCAGCCTGACTATGTCTAGATATTCATAAGCCAAGCCTTTTGCTCTGAATCCTTTGAAATAACCCTTAGAAGTGTTTTGCCCTGACTTAAAAAAGAGCCCTCTTTACAGAGGACCCTTTTCATAATATGAATTGAAATCCTCTCATCGTTCAGGTAATATACCTGCTCAGGTTGGCACCTTCCTCAGAAAAATCAGGGGTTGCCGGGCTTCATAGATCCTATGTATCTCCGCCACTCGAAATAAGAGTTATTTAACTTAGTATTTAATTCTTAACTTAAATGATACTACATTCTTTTTTCTTTCCAGTCAAGTACTTTTTTCAAAAGTTGAAAAATAGAGTATTTTAGGCTTTTTACTTAGAAGCTTATAGCATATAGATCAATTCAAGCATACGTGAACAATTCAAGCATAAGCGAACAATTCAAAATATCAATCAATTGTATCAATTACATCAAGACAATGTGTCTCATTCATCTGTCTGCAAAGTTCAACGAGCTTAGCAAGTGGTACATCATGAAGCTGCTTGTTGCCTCTGATGTTGATTGATACTGTATTCTCTTCTGCTTCCTTATCACCGAGGATGAGAACATATGGATCCTTGTAATTCTTGTAAGTCTTAATCTTCTCCTTCATGTTCTTATCTGTATAGTCAACCTCGAAACGAATTCCAGCCTTGCGTAACTCCTCAGCTACCTTCTTAGCATACTCGTTGTGCTCTGTTCTGATAGGAACGATACCTACCTGAACTGGTGAAAGCCAGAATGGGAATGAACCCTTGAAGTTCTCGATGATAATACCGATAAATCTCTCAAGAGAACCAAAGATAGCTCTGTGAATCATAACCGGCTGCTTCTGAGAACCATCTGCTGCAACATACTTAAGCTTAAAGTTAAGTGGAAGCTGGAAGTCAAGCTGAACAGTACCCATCTGCCACTCTCTGCCGAGTGCATCAGTCATCTTTAAGTCAATCTTAGGACCGTAGAATGCTCCATCTCCCTCATTGATTTCATAGTTACCCTCGCCGTACTTCTTATCAAGAATTCTCTTTAATGAAGCCTCAGCCTTATCCCAGAGTGCAACATCTCCCATGAAGTCATCAGGTCTTGTAGATAACTCAGCCTTGTATGTGAGACCGAATGTGCCATAGATTTCACCTGCAATGCTTAAGATATCATCAATTTCATCCTCAATCTGATCCTCAGTGAGAAGTGTGTGGTCATCATCCTGTCTGAACATCTGAACTCTGAAAAGACCGTTGAGCTCTCCTGACTTCTCTCTTCTGTGAATTACATCTACCTCAGAAATTCTGATTGGAAGATCCTTATATGAGTGAAGATCCTTCTGGTAAACCTTGATAGCATTAGGGCAGTTCATAGGCTTAACAGCATATGTGTCACTTCCGTCCTCTGATTCACCTGGAAGTACAAACATACCATCCTGGTAGTGAGCCCAGTGACCTGAAGTCTCCCAAAGCTCCTTCTTCTGAATCTGTGGAGCAGCGATTTCCTGATAGCCATGAACTTCATGAACACCTCTCCAATATGTGAGAAGGGCATTAAAGAGCTTCCATCCTCTTGGAAGCCAATATGGCATACCTGGTGCTGTCTCATCAAACATAAAGAGATCAAGAGCTGGTCCAATTTTCTTGTGATCGCGCTCTGCTGCCTCTTTGATAAGAGCAAGGTGCTTCTTTAACTCATCCTTTGAAGGGAAAGCATATACATAAATCCTCTGAAGCTGCTCTCTCTTCTCATCACCTCTCCAGTATGAACCAGATACAGACTTAATCTTGTATGACACATTGAGCAACTCCTCTGAATTGCTGATGTGTGGTCCACGACAGAGGTCGATGAAATCATCGCCTGTTGTATATGTAGAGATAGTCTCATCTTCCGGAAGATCCTCGATAAGCTCCAATTTAAACTTCTGATCCTTAAAAATCTCAAGAGCCTCAGCCTTTGAAACTTCATTTCTTGTCCATGTCTCGCGGCGCTTGAGAATTTCCTTCATCTTATCCTCTATAGCCTTGAAATCATCCTGTGTAACAGTTCTTGGGAGTTCAAAATCATAATAGAAACCATCTGCAATCTGAGGTCCTATAGCATATGACACATTTTCCTTTCCAAAAAGCTCGATTACTGCCTTACACAATACATGTGAAAGTGAATGGCGATAAACTTCTAAGAATTCTTCTCTTTCCATCTTCTGATACCTCCATAAAAAAATATAAAAAGTCCCCCATGTACTATGAGGTACATGAGGGACGTAATATCTACGCGGTTCCACCCTGATTGCCACTTTTATTAAGTGACCACTTAATTTGATCATAACGCGATCCCACGGGCTGTATTAAAGCCTCTCAGAGCTGGTTTTCACTAGGCGTCCAATCTTTACACTTCCACCACTGCCCTGTTTGCAAGCAAGTCATCATAGACCAGGCTCTCCATAGAACAGGTGTAAATCTCTGGCATCTTCAGCAAAGCTACTCTTCTCTTCAACGATTTAATTAATATGTGCTAGAAAACTAACCTGTCTCGAATTATAAAACATGACCTCTGTCTTGTAAAGCAGAAAGATTCGCAAATTGACTTTTTATCATATTTTTTTTATAATTTATTTAACTGTATGAACCAAAGAATTGCCAAAATCCGTTATTTTGATAGATTTTCAGCCTGCTTATAAAAGTCGAATCTTTGTTTCAAATACACGGAGGAATATTGATGGATAATAAATCAGAATTAAACCTTCCTGTAAAGGAAATATACATATTTGACGCCGAACCTGGAATGACCATAGCACAGGACATCCTAAGTCAGGACGGATCACTCATAGCAGCAAGCGGAACGATTCTATCTATGGAGACAATATCAAAAATTTCTGCCTGTCGAGTCCTAGAGATTAAAATATACGATTTAATGCAGCTAACTCCCGCTCCAAAGCCAAACCTTGAGACCACTTTTTCGACCAAGGTGGAAGATGAGACTTTGACAGGAAAGATGGAGAATGATCCAAATTCTGCCAAATCAACCTATTATGACAAGGTTCGCCAGAGCCCGGAATACAAAAACTTTGAGTCAACATACGAAAAAGGTGTTAACAATTTAAAAATCCACCTCAACGAGCTTGTAACCAAACATTCGCCTACAGTTGACGAGGAAGCCTTAGCCTCTTATCCCAACACTCTTTTATGTCTATGTAAAAATAAGTTGCAGGTTTTTGACATGTTACATAGCTTGCGCAACTTTGACGATTTGACTTATTCTCATAGTGTCAATGTTGCCTTGATTTCCAGTATTATCGGCCAGTGGATGAGACTTCCCGTTCAAGACATCCATCAGCTCACAATAGCCGGTATGGTTCACGACATAGGTAAAACTCAAATTCCTGATGAGATCTTAAACAAACCAGGAAAACTTACCGACCAGGAATTCGCCATCATGAAAAAACATGTAGATATCGGCTACGATATCCTCAAAAACAAGCAGATAGATAACAGAATTCGTGAAGCCGCTCTTTTCCACCACGAGAAATGCGATGGAAGCGGATATCCTTTTGGTCTTAGCGGAGATAAGATACCAACATTTGCCAAGATTCTTGCAGTCGCAGATATCTATGATGCTCTCACTGCTGACAGAATCTACAGAAAGGCTGTGTGTCCTTTTACAGCTATCAGAATGCTTGAGGAGGATAGCTTTACAAAGCTCGATCCTAAGTACACTTTGCCCTTCCTCAGAAACGTAGTTTCGTCCTACATTCACAATAATGTTAAATTAGATAATGGTGAAATCGGAGAAGTTGTAATGATTAATGACCGTAACTTAAGCCGCCCTATCGTAAAGATCAACAATCGCTTTATTGATCTTTCAACGGAGCCTAAACGTTCAATAATCGCCATTGTTTAATTTACATAAATAATTAAAAAGGAGAAAAAAGTATGATTCAATGCCCTAATTGCGGAGGCAATCTGGTATTTGATATTTCATCCCAGCAGATGATGTGTGATCACTGTCAAACACAGTTTGATCCCTACACCATAGAAAAAGCTGAAGATGCTGAGAAAGATGAATTCGAGACCAATATCTTCACTTGTCCTCAGTGTGGTGGTGAAATATATTCCACAGATAACTCTGCAGCTAACTTTTGTAGCTACTGTGGAGCATCTACAATCCTTACACAAAGATTGAGTAAGGAGAAGCGCCCAGGTTACATTATTCCATTTAAAATCACTAAAGAGGCCTGCAAAAATGCCTATCAGAAGCGCATGAAAAAGGCAATTTTTGCCCCAGGTGAGTTAAAAGATCCAAAATATATCGATAGTTTCCGCGGCATCTATATGCCATTTTGGTCTTACTCTGTAGATATGGACTCTGACATTTCAATACCTGCCCACAATACCTCTAGGGAAGGCGACTACGATGTCACAACAAATTATCTGATAACAGGTCACGCTTCATCTAAATACAAGGGAATTTCCCATGACGCATCAAGCACATTTGACGACAATATAAGTGAATCTATATCTCCATATGATGTGAAGAACATGCAGGTTTTCTCACCATCTTTCTTAAGTGGTTTCTATGCAGACACATCGGATGTTGATCCTCACACTTATATAGATAATGCCAAGGAAGTTGCCGGCATCGAAGATTCTTACTACTATTCATCAAGTGTTACAATGAATGACCTTGTTCCAGACATTCCTCTTGCCAATTACTTTAAGCAAAGGAATCAGGTAGTTGGCGCTGATTCTACTATGTTTCCAGTATGGTTTATGTCTTACAGAAAAAAAGACAGAGTAGCCTACGCTACAATCAATGGCCAGACCGGAAAAATAGCCTGTGACACACCAGTTGAACCAAAAAAATACATCCTGGGTTCGCTTTTAATTGCCTTGCCAATATTCTTGCTTTTAAATGCATTTGCAACCCTTATTCCAAAAACCTTATTATCACTAGTTGCTATCATTGCCATGGCAATAAACATTCTTTTTTCTTATCAGATAAGCCTTATAGCCAAAAAAGAAAGTACTAACGCAATCTCGCCTAATAACGATGTCAAAATCGGAGATGAGAAAGTAGCAGTTGATGCCAGTAAAGATTACACTTGGATCTTGTATCTTGTCATGATTTTGTTCTACTCAATTCCAATGGTTTGCGCATTCATACCAAGTTTGACAACAAATCTTGCATCCAATGCCAAAATCATCGGACTGGGTTCGACTCTTATCGCCTTAGTTGCAACCCTGATAGGATCTACTATTTCAAGCAAGAAGATTAGTAAGCTCAAATTCAAGAAAGGACTTAACCCTGGCATTTTCAGCATTATAGCTCTTGGTGTTGCTTTTTTAGTCATGTTGATTCAGCCGGCATTTGATTTATTTTACTATTTTTCAGTTTTATTGATACTAGTGGCATCTCTTTACTCCTTAATCAAGCTTATTGAATACTACAATATACTTGCCACAAGACCTCTGCCACAGATGTCTATGTATAAGGGAGGTGATGACCGTGCTTAAATTATCAAATAAAAGCAATAAGATTCTGATATTAGTATCAGCATTTCTTATGACTGTATGCCTGATTCTAACTTCTCTTGCCTTGGCAAGTCCTCTTAAGGCCTCTGCAGCAAATACTAGCAGTCAAACAAGTTCAAGCAGCCAAACTAATTCAAACGGCAAGTCAGCTTACTCTACTCAGCCTTCTGACTATGTATTCTACACTTCCGCTTCTGGCTACAAGGTAATAATTCAGGATGAAGTCGGTCTCTTGAGTGAGAGTGAAAAACTGGCTCTGATTGATGTTATGAAACCCATAGCTGATCAGTACGGCAATGCCTGCTTTGTCTCAACAAATTCAAATACAAGCATCTCAACTTACACAAAAGAGTATCTAAAAAATACATTTGGTCTCAACGAAAGTTCTACTCTCTTTGTCATCAATATGTATCAAAGAGAACTCTACTTAGGTAACAGCGGCGATTTATCAAAGGTAGTTACATCTTCTTACTCGCTTGCTATCACCGACAATGTATATCGCAAGGCCACAAAAACGCAGTATTACGACTGTATAGTTGATGTATTTAATCAGGAATATAATCTTCTTGATAAAGGCAAGATCAGTCAACCTATGAAGTATATTTCAAACTTGATTTTCTCAATCATACTGGCTATGCTTCTTTGCTACTTCTATGTGATGAAAACTTCAAAGGCTTCACTTCCAACAAAGAACGAAGTGCTTGCATCTTTGATTTACTCACATCCAAATGATCAGCTTGTAAGAACTTTCATCAGCCAAAAGAGAGTTTACAATCCACCTAAATCATCCAGCTCATCCGGCTCATCCGGCGGTGGCGGTGGCAGCTTCAGCGGTGGCGGTCACAGCTTCTAAGTTTGAGGTCTTTTCCAAAAAATATAAACTATCTAAAAAAAGCTTAGGCAGATATCATAATGATATTGCCTAAGCTTTTATATTTGTCTTATTTTGGCTTAAGATCAGCCTATTAAACTAAGATTAACTTAACTATTTAACTTAACTATTTAACTTAACTATTTAAGCTATTTAACTTAGCTATTTAAAAATCTCTTAAGTTAATTTTACTGATTGCTCTTCTCTGTGTCATCAAGCTTAACTGTAACCTTAGCATTGTCCGCGATAAAATCCTGAACCTTCTGGCTAAGCACTACATAACCTACTGTTGTGTTCATAATCTCACCAGCAGAATCAAGAATTGCCTGATAATTGTCATATCCATAATATGCTGCGAAATCTTCACCCTGATCAAGAATTTCCTGCTCAGAAACTTCAATTCCATTGTTTACAGCAACTACTGTGTAGAACATCTTCTCCTTTAAGAAATCTACAGCCTGTTCCCTAGCATATGCATCATAAGCATCAGTGCCATCGATATTGTAATTCTGCTTAAGGAAAGCATCATAGCTTGTTATACCCTGCTGTGTGTAGTAAGTAGCATACTGATCATAATCAGCCTTCATATTAGTCTTACAGTTGTTCATGAGAGTATCAAGTTCCTTAGAAGGATAATCAGACACAACTACACTGTCCTTAATTTTCTCCCAAACAGCCTCGTACTTGTTTGAAACAATTGTAGACTTCTTAGACTCTACAAGGTAATTCTTAACATCAGCCTTGAATCCGTCAACTGTTGTGCTTGTAAGACCATAGCTAGCTGCATTTGCAGCAACCCATTCATCTGTGAGTGATGGAATTACATCTTTTTTAATCGCTGTAACCTTAACTGTAAAGACAACATTCTTGCCTGCAAGTGTATCACTTGAGTAGTTATCTGGGAACTTACATGGAATATCATACTCCTTGCCAAGATCAAGTCCCACAAGGCCTGCATCAAGATCAGATATGAAGGCACCTGAGCCTACTGTGTACTCTGTGTCTGTAGCAGTACCACCGGCAAATGCTTGACCATCAAGCTTTCCGCTGTAATCAAGTACGATTTTGTCTCCAGATTTTGTAGTGCCCTCTGTAATGTTCTCAGTTGATTTTGCTGATGATAAGAGAGAGCTGATATATGTCTCTACATCTGAGTCTGGAACATCAGTTGATGTGTCGCTCAATTCAATCTCAACACCCTTTACTTCTGGTATTGTTATGAAGTCCTTATAAATCTCTGCATTCTTCTTTACATTGCCATAATAGTCTGCAGCACTTACCGACTGATCGCTTGTATCAACACTGCTGGCCTTTGAAGAACTGGTATTTTTGCCAGCACATCCTGCAAGTGTAGATAAACTCATAGCCGCAACAAGGGCGCAAGCCATTAATTTCTTTCTCATATATAAATACATCCTTTCTATAGACATGTTTTATGTTATAGCATATTACTTAAGAAAATTAAAGTGATTTCACACTTTTTTCAATTTTAAGTCTTTGCTATAATAAGGACACGTTTATGAAATTAAAATAATAGCTTTTAGAAAGGGTAAATATATATGCAAATTCTACACAGCCTTCCAAAAGACGACGGCTTTCATATGCCTGCAGAATTTGAAGCCCACTTAGGCTGCATACTCATATGGCCTGAGAGGCGTGATTCTTGGCAGTTCGGTGCCTATGCCGCAAGGAAAGCCTTTTCAAAACTTGTAAATGCCATAAGCTTAGAGGGACATGAGAAGGTGACTGTCGCCTGTTCTCATTCACAATACAAACAAGCCAGAGCCTGTCTTGACCCATCAGTGCGTGTCATTGAGATGAGCAGCGATGATTCCTGGGCAAGAGATATTGGACCTAGCTTTGTAATCAACAATGATGGCCTAATAAGAGGTATAAACTGGTCTTTCAATGCTTGGGGCGGACTTTATAACGGTCTTTACTTCCCTTGGGACAAGGATGATGACTGTGCTCTCAAGCTCTGTGACCTCTACGATGCAGATGCCTATGACGCATCAGACTTCGTTCTCGAGGGTGGCTCTATCCACTCCAACGGCCAGGGCCTGATTATGACCACAGAAGCCTGCCTTCTGTCAAAGGGTCGAAACCCTGACCTTAGCAGGGAAGAAATTGAGAAAAAACTCTGTTCTTATCTTGGAGCCGAGGAGGTTCTTTGGTTGCCACGCGGAATCTACAACGATGAAACCGACGAGCACGTCGATAATATAGCTGCATTTGCCGCAAAGGACCATGTTCTCATCGCTTATTGTGATGATGAGTCCGATCCACAATATGAGCTGAGCCAGGCCTCATTAAAGGCTATAGAGGCCTACAACGAGAGTCATGAGCAAAAGCTTAAAATTACTAAATTGCCTATGCCTTACCCTATAACTATGAGAGAAGAAGAGTGCCAGGGTCTTGATAATTGGGGATTTGAGCCAACAAGAACTCCTGGAGAGCGCCTTGCCGCCTCCTATGCAAACTTCTACATAGCAAATGACTCTGTCTTGATGCCTGGATTTGCCAATGAGGAAAGAAAAGACTCACCAGACTATGAGATTCAGCACAAAAGGGATGCAGAGGCCCTGTCTATCATGAAAGAAGCCTTTCCTGACCGCAAGGTTATTATGATATATGCCAGAGATATACTGATAGGTGGTGGAAATATCCACTGTATCACCCAGCAGGTGCCAAAGAAGGCCTGAACAAGACCTGAGCAAGTTCTAGGCAAGACCAAATTTGGGGCTAGACAAGCAAATGTATCAAAGCTGGCAAGTCCTGCTTCCAGCTCAGTTAGACTATTTGCCACTTAAATTTTTTTAATAAAAGGGGTCCTTATGAGACAAGTTACAATAGCAGCCATACAGATGGCATGCGAGCGCGTAGATGACAAAGCGTTTAATCCAAATATAAAGAAAGCTCTTGAACTGAGCAGAAAGGCTGCCCAAGCTGGCGCACAGATTATCCTTCTGCCTGAGCTTTTTGACAACTGGTACTTCTGCCAGGAGAGAAACTATGATTCCTACAAGCTAGCAAAGAGCCTTGAAGAATCGCCAACTGTGGCAGCTTTCAGAGAGCTCTGTGCCGAGCTTGAGTTGGTTATGCCTATAAGTTTTTATGAAAAAGCCGGCAACACAACTTTCAACACAATCGCTATGATAGACGCCGACGGAAGTATACTAGGCACTTACAGAAAAACTCACATTCCAGATGACCATTACTATCAGGAAAAATTCTACTTCACACCTGGCGACACTGGTTTCAAGGCATTTAAGACCAGATACGGCACTATAGGCTGTGGCATCTGCTGGGATCAGTGGTTCCCGGAATCTGCAAGATCTATGGCCTTGGCTGGAGCTGAAATCCTTATGTATCCTACAGCTATAGGCTCTGAGCCTATTCTTGAAACTGATTCAATGCCTCACTGGAGAAGGGTTATGCAGGGACATTCTGCAGCCAATCTCATGCCACTTATAGCAGCCAACAGAATTGGCACTGAGGCCGTAAGCCCTAGTCAGGCCAATGGCGGCCAGAATTCTCAACTAAAATTCTATGGTTCTTCCTTTATGACAGATGCCAAAGGTGATATAATCGAGAATGCGGACCGTGAAAGTGAGCAGATTCTGCTCCACAGCTATGACCTGGATTCTATTGCAGACGACAGACTCTCATGGGGCCTTTTCAGAGATCGCAGGCCTGAGGCCTACTCTATAATCTCAAGCCACGGCGAAATTCAGTAAATACAAACAAAGGAGGAAGCGTATGATTCGCTTACTATTGGTACTTATCCTGGTAATTGTCTATCTGATACTGAGTATTATTCTTATACCACTTATGTATCTCATAGGACTTTTCAGCAAGAAAGCCAGAGATTACTCTTCACTTCGCCTTATCCAGGGCTTATTCAAGACTATTCTCTTTCTTTCAGGAGTAAAAACTAAGGTTATTGGCAAGGAGAATATTCCAAAGGACGAAGCTGTTCTTTTTGTCGGCAACCACCACGGCTTTTTCGATGTTATAGTTGCCTACTCACTTATGCCTAATTTAACCGGCTTCATAGCCAAAAAAGAGATGCGTAAGGTCTACGGAATCAGCAACTGGATGAATCTTCTCCACTGTCTCTTCATAGACCGTTCAAGTCCTAGAACAGGTCTTAAGACTATTCTCGACGGAATTGAAGTTTTAAAATCCGGCATCAGCCTTGTAATCTTCCCTGAAGGAACAAGAAACAAGAGTGATGAGGGAATCTTGCCTTTCCACGCTGGCAGTTTTAAGCTTGCGACAAAATCAAAGGTTAAGATTATCCCAATGACCCAAACCCACACATCAGAAGTATTTGAAAAGCATTTGCCATGGCTTAAGGCAACTCACACAAGTATTGAATTCGGCAAGCCAATCGATGTGACAACACTCACTCCAAATGAAGAAAAAATTCTTCACGAGACCTGCCAGAACTTAATACTTGAAACCTACAACAAGAACTTAGAACTCTACAAGTAAGGTCTTTGACAGCCTTTTCCAGACACAGGCTAAATTAGAAGCCTAGGGAGGCAAATCATCAATATTGTAAAAAAAGGCGCAGGGCTTAGGCCCCGCGCCTTTAATTATTTTAATCATTTAAATCAATTTAATTATTTAAATCAATTTGATAAATTCAAGTAATTCAAGTATTACTTTTTCTTTCTGCTAAAGAGCTTCTTTAAGCCCTTCTTCTTAGGCTCTTCCTCAGTCTTAGCGCCACCTCTAACTGACTTAATTCCTGTGATATAGATACCAGAAACTTCAGCCTGAATAGTAGCCTTAACTGGAAGCTTTTCAAAAACCTTAGGGTCAGCCATCATGCTTGTAACCTTAGGTCCAACCTTAACCTTAACAATTGGCACCTTAGAATTTCTCATCATCTTTGGTGTCTGTTCAAGGACAATCTTTGGCAATGGAGCATCTTTAAGCTTCATCTTTTTCTTGTCAATTATCAGCATCGTCATAGTCTGCTTTGCTGCATCAATCTGAGCCTGCTGCTCATCCTGTTTCTTCTTTAAACGATTACCTACAATAACCAACACTATAAATGCTACAAGTAAAACTGCCAATACTATAAGCAGTATTATGCCCAACTTAGACATTTTCATCCTCCTTCTTACTCATAAGAGTTTCAGCCTTATGGCTTGAATATAGATCTATCACAACTGAATTAACAGACATCTTTTCACCATTGGTAAACATCTCATAATTCAGACTAATTTGTATATGATCCTCCTGTCTATCAATATCTATAGACTCAGTGACCACATCTATTCTAGTAGTGCCTATTGGCAATCTATAATATATCACAGTATCCTTGTTTTGGTCAAAATACATTTTTGCAGATTGAGCTCCACTTTTGATTATCTCAATTTTATCGTCATAGATTTTCATCAAACTGTCAGAGACCCCATTGTCTGCATCAAGCATTTCCTGATACTTTACATACTCTTTACCATTTTTAACATAGTATAGACCATGGCTCAAAGTCTCTATAGGCTCCTCATCTTCAAAGCTAGACTGTGCATAGCTTGCTTTGTGAAGACCCTTTATTGCAACCACAACATCTTTTGTCATATTGACCTTCCTAGTATTGTTCTATATTGATCTGCTTAGTCACAGAGATATCTACAGGCAGGATTGAATCGGCAAATCTTCTGAACTTCTCAGCTGCATCGCTGACATAAAAGCGATACATAAGAGATGGCGAATCCACATCAGACTGATTGTAAAGATTCTCCCTAAAAAGAAGCTTTCTGAGCTCTATAGCCGTCTCAAATGCAGGATTTACCAGATTTACCTTGTCACCCATAATCTCTCCGATAGTAGAACTTATCAATGGATAGTGGGTACAACCCATAATAAGAGTATCAATGTCCTTATCCTTAAGATAAGACAGATATCTCTCTGCAACCTGATTGGTTATAGTGTCATTGAGCATTCCCTCTTCCACCAAAGGACAGAATAGAGGACATGCCTTGCCTATAACCTCAATATCACTGTTCAATTCCTTAATATACTTGTCGTAGACCCCACTTTGAATTGTCGCATCAGTACCTATAAGTCCCACACGTCCATTTTTTGTAGTGTCTACAGCAACCTTAGCGCCAGGCTTAACCACACCTATAATAGGTATGTCAAATTCCTTGACCATAGTGTCAAGTGCATATGCACTGGCCGTATTACATGCGATAACAATCGCCTTAACTCCCTCTGTTTTTAAAAAGCGTATAATCTGTCTTGAATACATGGTAACTGTATCCTTAGACTTGCTTCCATAGGGAACTCTTGCTGTATCTCCAAAGTAAACGATTCTCTCATTGGGAATCTGTCTCATAATCTCTCTGGCTACAGTAAGACCTCCAACTCCGGAGTCAAACACACCGATCGGAGCCTTTCTGTCCATGATTTTATCCTCCATCACAATTACTTGTTAAGTAATCTGATAATTCCCTTCTCCTGATTAAGAATATGCTGTCTCATCATATTCTTAGCATCGTCCACATTTTTCTTACCCATCTTCTCAATGATATCATTGTGCTCATCAATAAGAATTGAATGAGTTCTGGCATCCTTTACATACTCGAGTCTGTAACGATACATCTGCTCTCTCAACTTATTGATAATCTGAATAAGTCTCTGATTTCCAGCCATAGCATAGATAGTGTCATGGAACTGAACATCAGCCTCAACTATACTAACTACATCCTTAGATACGATAGCAGCCTCAAAAACCTTGTTAGCCTTCTTAAGCTCTGCAATCTTTTCTGGAGTTGTCTTCTTGCAGGCAAGTGAAACCGCTAACTCCTCAAGAGTACATCTCACTTCAAGCACATCCTTCATATCCTTCTCAGTAATATGAGCAACTTCAGCACCCTTTCTAGGTATCATAACTACAAGGCCTTCAAGTTCAAGCTTTCTGATTGCCTCTCTAATCGGAGTTCTACTAACCCCTAATTTCTGAGCAAGCTGGATTTCCATAAGTCTCTCGCCTGGCTCCATCTCACCTCTCAGTATAGCCTGTCTCAATGTATTAAATACCACATCTCTGAGTGGTAAGTAATCATTAGCATCCATCTTTAATTCGCCCTTCATCTAAAAGCCTCCATTATCTCATCTTCCTGCCATTTTCAGGGTTATATGATTCTGTATAGTAAACTTGCTTAGCATCGCCCTTCTCCTTAAGGTAGTTCTGACAAGCTATGCAATCTTCTTGATTTTTAAATATTCCAAACACTGTCGGACCACTTCCACTCATCATAGCATTGATAGCACCACAATTAAGCATATCCGACTTTATTGTATCTATAACAGGATACATAGGTACAGTCACTGATTCCAAGACATTTCCCATATTCTGGGCAACTCCGTATATATCACCAGCATCAATAGCTGCAAGCAAATCATCAGTTCTTGGATGCTCCAAGTTCTCAGCTGCATCTAAATTCTCATATACCATGCGGGTTGATACATTGATTGGCGGTTTTGCAATAAGAATATTGCACTTAGGAAGCGGCTTTAACTTTGTAAGCTTCTCACCTATTCCCTCGGCCAATGCTGTGCCTCTCAGCAGACAATATGGAACATCTGCACCCAACTGCACGCCATATTCCATGAGTTTTGCCATGCTAAGTTTTAAATCAAAGAGCCTGTTCATAGCAACCAGAGTCGAAGCCGCATCAGTGCTTCCCCCTGCAAGTCCAGCTGACACTGGAATGAACTTGTTAAGATCAACCTCTATACCCTCTTTGATGCCAAATTCATCCTTTAGCATCTTGGCAGCTCGATAGATAAGATTATTCTCATTAACTGGAAGAAAGAAAAGATTTGCCCTGAGTCTTATATCATCCTCAGGAATCTTCTTAACGATCAATCGATCATAAATTCCTATATTCTGCATGACCATCTTTACTTCATGATAGCCATTAGGATACTTTCCCAAGACATCAAGACTTAGATTAATCTTTGCTCTGGCTCTCAGTATAACTTCGTCCATATCATTCTCCTGATTGTTTCTTGTATACAGTGTTCCATTATAATTAATTATATGTACTTTTGCAAGTACAACTTATATGTTTTCCTTCTGTTTTCTGTACTTGTTAGGCGATATACCCTTAATGTGTCTGAAGGCGTCTCCAAAGTAATTGCTGTCATTAAAGCCACACTCAAATGCTATCTCAGTTATAGTCATATCTGTATCAAGAAGCATATTGCAGGCATTCTGAATTCTCACATTGACAAGATATTCTTTAAATCCGAAGCCTGTTATTTCTTTGAATTTTTTACTCAAATATGAGCGGCTTATACTATACTTCTCTGATAACTCGTCCAGGGTAATCTTCTTAGAGTAATTGGCATATATATATGATGCGACCTCCTGCATCAGGCGATTATTGACATCGATTTCTTTCATAACATTGGACTCGTAATTAGCACATCTTATAAGAAAGAGTTCCAACTCGCAAAGTCCCAGTTTGAGGAAAGCATTGGACAGCTCATCTGGACCAGCATTCTCGAATATCATCTTCTCCATAAGAGACTCGACATATTTGCGCCTTCTCTCAGGAACTGATATAACTCCACATGGCAACATTTCCTTTGCAGAGCCCTTATCAAGCATCTTATCAAGCCATTTAAAGTTTTCTTCTCTAAAATTAATTACATATCTCTCACTTGAACCAAGTTTTGGATATGTACTTTTATGAATGCTTGAAGTTGGAATGATTACCAAATCTCCCTTATTCAACTGGTAGATATTATGATCCAAAAAGAAAGTGCATTCCCCATTCACCAGGTAAAATATTTCGTAATATGGGTGGACATGCGGTTCCTGTGCCTTTTCAGAGGCATCACGCCTAATTCTATATATCTTAAAATCCGATTCCATGTCATAAAATTCACTCATTGAACTTACCTCTCTTTGCAAATTTTCTGTATTAATCTTATAATAAAGCTAAATTTCAATAGAAAATACATATTTTTTCAGCTTATAGTATTACCATAAAGGTAAGATGCAATTTTGTCAAGAAGATGATAATCAAAAGCTAATTATCTGACACGCAGATTAAAAGCTCATTATCTGATATGCAGGTAATTCTCAAAACAGATTATCATAGAAAAGAAAGAAGGAATTTTGTGAAAAAAATCTCAGATTCAAAAAGAAATATGATTCTTAGCGGAAATCTGCTTCAGGCTATTTTAATCCTGGCAGTTCCCGTTATGATTAACAGTTTTATCCAATCTATGTATAACTTAACTGATACATTCTGGCTTGGAAAAATCGGAACAGAAAGTCAGGCAGCAATCACACTTGTGTCTCCCGTTCAAAATATTTTGATTAATTTTGGTAACGGCATCACAACTGCAGGCTCTATCCTTATTGCCCAATTTCTGGGCGCAAGGCGCGATGAAGAGGCCAATGTCATGGCCAACCACATCCTAGTTTGCTCCATAATATTTGCCCTGGTTTGCTCAGCTGTATGCTTTATAGCCACACCTGCCATTGTTATATGGCTCGGTGCCACTGGCAACATCCTCTCTTATGGAATTTCATACTTAAGAATTGTTGTCCTCGACTTAATCTTTTTACTTATGATTAATCTTTATCAGGCTGTAAAACAATCACAAGGTGACACTGTCAAACCTATGTTGCTCAACCTCTTTGGTGTTATCATCAACATGGCCCTTGATCCACTTTTTCTTATTGTCTTCAAATGGGGTATCACAGGTGCAGCATTTGCCACACTCTTAGCCAAAGTACCTTGTGCCTTCCTTGCTATTTTCTTTCTCACAAGGAAATCACAGCTCATTCGAATATCTCTTAAGAACTTCAGATTTGACAAGAGCAAGATTCAAGCCATTCTCAAAGTCGGCCTGCCTACCGCCATCGGCGGAAGCACCATGCAGCTAGGCTTCCTGCTTATGACCAAGAACGTAAACTTCTACGGCTCAACTGCAACTACAGCCTACGGAATCGGCAATAAAATCAACTCTATTATCACTATGCCGGCCAATGGCATCGGTTCTGCCACATCAACTATTGTCGGCCTCAACTTCGGTGCCAGAAACATAAAGCGTGCTGATAAAAGCTTTCACTATGCTCTGCGCCTAGGTTTTTTCTGGCTCTTAATTCTTGGCTTTATCTTGTCAAGACGACCAATAGCTGAACCTATAGTAAGATTTTTCACTAGCGACGAAGCCGTTGTTCCTTATGCAACCGATTTCTTAAGCCTCATGGCACTTTGCTGCTGGACCAATGCTTTTTACAACGTTACACAGGGCCTTTTCCAAGGTTCAGGTCATACCGTCACAACCATGGTTGTCGACGCAACAAGAATTTGGATTTTCCGTTTCTTAGTCCTCTTCATATGCGCCAATATCCTAAACATGGGAGTTGCAAGTATCTGGTATGCCGTCGTTGTAAGTAATGCAACATCTGCCATAATCCTTTACCTCCTCTACTGGACCGGTATGTGGAAAAAACAGACAATCAAAATTTCAAAGAAGGAAAAGGATCTAATCGAGAACTAGCTATAAAAATAATCCCCCGTCTTAAAAAGGCGGGGGATTATTTCTATAAATTCTAATCAATACTCATTTCAGTATTCAATTAAGTATTCAATTCACTAGATACTAGATACCAAGCGACATAGACTTAATTGTCCACTTTCCATCATCATAAATGTAGTAGATATAAGCAGATGTGCTGCCCTTTTTCTCTTCATACTTTACTTCATAATCATGAATTGCTGAGCTGTAACTTCTTGACTGATAATTGCCTGAATAATTAACGCTCATTGAAACCTTAGCCTGAATGCCATCATCAGTATGGCTATCATACTCATCCATATTTGTAAAGCTTGTTGGCTTAATTGTCTTATATCCATTAGTCTTTTCATCAATATTAAACTTCTTTACAAGCTTATCATATGTCTGCTCGGCTTTTGTAGCATAGTTGCTCTTCTTAGAGAATAAGCCATTAATTTCAGTGAACTTCTTCTTATCAACAGCAGCTGCAAGAATTGATGTGTAGTCTTTCTTAGCCTGCTCTGCCAATTTATTCTGCTCATCCTTTGATACCTTTGGTGAAGTGAATGAGAATGACTGCTTATCATAAACAATCTCTTCCTTGATTGTGTGCTCCTCCATTATGCTTGATGTGAACTTAATTTCACTAGTTCCCATAAAGATTTCAGGTATAACGTAAGCATCATATGAATCTGTAGACTCGTCTGACTTTATGTACTTCTTATCTACAGTAGTACCATTGATAACTACATCCGCATTAGTATATGCGCGAATTTTAATATCTGATGCAATAACTGTAGATGGATCAACCTTATACTTCTTAAAGAAAAGCATGAATCTTCCAGATTCTACCATAGTAACTCTAGCTTCTTCTGTTGCATTTCTATCTTTGTACTGATACTTAATGTAAACTACTTTTTCCTTTGATGCTGAGCTTTTAGTATCATATGTCTGAACGGACTTGATAACTATATCTTTCTTCTCATCATTGGCATGTATAGTCTTAAATGCATCTTTTGTGATAAATTCTGACTTATCCTTGATTGAAAGCAAGTCATATGCCTTACCATAATCGCCCTCAGTCTCATACTTAAAGAACTGTGAAGCTGTCAACTTATAATCAGTTGCCTTTGTAATTGCTGTAAAGAAGATAATACACATAAGAAGAAGGGCACCTACTACACAAGAAATTGTAATAAGCATCTTCTTCTGACCTGGATCCATAGGCTTCTTTTGCTTTACAGGCTTTGCCTGCTGTGGTGCTGGCTGGTTATATGCCTGCTGGTCTGCCTGATTCTGTACTGGCTGGCCAGATGCCTGCTGGTCCTGAGCTGGTACTTCTGTAACCACTGGCTCTGCTGGCTGTGAGTCTACAGGCTGGCTGATTGTTGCCTCATCTGCAGCTTGATTAAGAGCCGAATCACTAGCAGTATCTGTTCCAAATGCAGCGTCAAGATTGCTACTTGCTGCTTCAAGCTTGTTTCCGCAATTGCCGCAGAAAACAGCTCCTTCTGGATTGTCAAATCCACATTTCTGACAAATCATTTTTAGTCCTCCATTAAGTTAAAATACGCATTGCTACGATATGACAATCTTAACATGATATTAAATTTATGTAAAGTCTGCTAAAGTTGCATAATTATGTAATAAAAAAGCGCCAAATGCAAGTGACATGGAAATTTATACTGAATCAAAATATAAATTTCCATAGCAAAAGCAAATTAGCGCTTTCTATAATTGTTATGATTATGTGCCAGAAGCTATCAAGCCACCTGATATGAATAGGCTAATAAGAGCCTAAAACTTAACTATTCAAAATCTTCTCACTAGTAGTGTCAAGACCTTGATCTGCAAACCACTTGTCAAATTTTTCAAGTGTCGCCTTCCTTGTATCAGAAGATATAGATGGTAAATCTTTGCCCCAAGTCTTTGTTGCCTCCTGATAGCCCCTATCAAAAGCCTTAACCATCTCCTTCATCTTGTCTGCATCACCACCTGTGAGTGCTTTAGCAAAATCAAGCATACGATCAGATGTCTTTGCCACGCCCCAATAACCGTCTTCAGATATGTCCTCTTGAGCCTGTCTTTTAGTTTCCTCATCGACCTCAAAATCTCCAGACGCAAGCTTTTTGTACATTGCATCTTCATCGATAGTTCCCTCAGCTGTCTTAAAGCTAAGCCCCTGCTTCTTGAACATGTTCAGCACAAGACTCTTAAACTGAGTTACTCTCTTATCTGAATCCTCTTTTAACTTAGCTACAAGTGCGCTGCGATCTGCCTCAGATAACTTTTTATCTGACTTTTCATAAACTGCAGCTTGTCCAGAATATGCTTCCTTCTTATCTGTCTTTTCCTTAGTGTCTGTTTTTGCAGTGCTTGTAGCACCAATACTAGAAGCATAAGACTGATATGCACTCACTCCATTAATTGCCATATAAGCCTCCTTGCCACGACCTCGTAGATCGTCAGTCTTATCATTTTTCCTATACTGATTATACACCAAAGAATAGGCATCTGTAAACTAAGTCAAAAATCTAGGACAAGTATTTCGTCAAAGCCTTTATTTTAGTTAGACCTTCTTCTTTGCTTATGTGAAAAGCCGCATCAGTCACAGATCTAGGCCCATTATATTGCGTAGTCCTTGGCCTTGATTACATCTATAACCTCATCTACATACTTCTCACATGTCTCTTGGTCTTTAGCCTCGACCATAACTCTGACAACTGGCTCTGTACCGCTCTCTCTGACAAGAATTCTTCCTGTATCTCCAAGTTCATCGGCAACCTTGGCAACTGCAGCCTTTACATCAGCATCATCCTGTGCTGCCTTCTTATCAAGAACTCTGATATTTTTAAGAACCTGAGGATAGATGAGAACTGGAGCCTTAAGCTGACCAAGAGTCTTCTTCTGAGCAATCATAGCCTCCATCATCTTGAGGGCAGTCACAAGGCCATCACCTGTTGTCTCATACTTGAGGAAGATTATATGGCCAGACTGCTCACCGCCAAGGCGGTAGCCATTGTTCTTCATGCACTCGTAGACATACTTATCACCGACAGCTGTCTTTTCATACTCAATACCAGCCGCGTCAAATGCTTTATACAAACCAAAGTTGGACATTACAGTTGTTACAACCTTATTGTCAACAAGTTTATCCCTCTTCTTCATATAAGTGCCATAGATGTAGAGAACGTGGTCTCCTGTGATAATCTCACCATTTTCATCTACACAAAGGCAGCGATCAGCATCACCATCGAAAGCAAAACCTGCATCCAGGTGCTCCCTCTTAACCAGTTCACAAAGGCTCTCCATGTGAGTTGAACCACAGTTAGTGTTGATATTTACACCATTAGGCTCATTGTTTATAACATAAGTCTTAGCTCCAAGAGCATCAAAGATACTCTTAGCTATCTGCCAAGAAGATCCATTGGCAGCATCGATTCCAATCCTGTATCCCTTGAATGAGTAGATAGCAAGGCTCATAAGATAACCCATATAGCGATTTCTGCCCTGGGCATAATCAACTGTACAGCCAATCTTCTCGCCAACAGCCATAGGAATCTCACCGGTCTCGCCGTCAAGATAGGCCTCAATCTGGCTTATAACATCCTCTCTCATCTTCTCACCCTTATTGTTGATGAGTTTGATTCCATTGTCATTAAATGGGTTATGACTGGCAGAAATCATAATTCCACAGTCAAAATCATCAATTCTTGTGACATAAGCTACGCTAGGAGTTGTAGTTACATGAAGAAGATATGCATCTGCGCCTGAAGCTGTAAGGCCAGCAACCAAGGCATACTCAAACATATAACTGCTTCTTCTTGTATCCTTGCCTATGACAAGTCTGGCCTTTCCATCCTCATGGTTCTTTCCATAGAACCAGCCAAGGAAACGTCCTACTTTAAACGCATGATCTACAGTGAGGCTCACATTGGCTTCGCCTCTAAATCCATCTGTACCAAAATATTTGCCCATTATATCCTCCATCTTATACCAATTTAAAACTCAATCAATTTTCATATCCATTAGGATTGTTCTTCTGCCATCTCCAAGAATCCTCACACATTCTGTGAAGATCATACTGAGCAACCCATCCAAGTTCTTCCTTAGCCTTTTTTGCATCGCAATAATTAGCTGCAATATCACCAGCTCTTCTAGGCTTAAAGGCATATGGAATCTCAACTCCACTAGCTGACTCAAAAGTCTTGATAACGTCAAGAACAGACGAGCCTTTGCCTGTACCAAGGTTGTAAATCTTTAAGCCCGGCTTATCTGCGAGCTTATCAACTGCCTTAACATGGCCCTTTGCAAGGTCCACTACATGAATATAGTCTCTGATACAAGTTCCATCAGGAGTATCATAATCATTTCCAAAAACGCCCAATTGCTCAAGCTTACCCACTGCAACCTGAGTTATATAAGGCATAAGATTGTTAGGGATACCATTAGGATTCTCACCGATAGTACCGCTCTCATGAGCACCAATTGGGTTGAAGTATCTCAAAAGAATTACATTCCACTCACTGTCTGCCTTCTGAATATCTGTAAGAATCTGCTCAAGCATGCCCTTAGTCTGTCCGTAAGGATTAGTGATTTCTCCCTTAGGGCATTCCTCCGTAATAGGCACAAATGCTGGATCTCCATATACTGTAGCTGATGAAGAAAAGATTATATTCTTTACTCCATGCTTTCTCATCTCGTCAAAAAGTACAAGAGAGCCAGAAATATTATTGCTGTAGTATTCCAATGGCTTTGCAACAGACTCGCCAACAGCTTTTAAACCTGCGAAATGAATGCAGCTGTCAATTTCATTTTCATCAAATATCTTTTCGAGTATCTTTGCATCAGCGATATCACCCTCATAAAACTTAACCGGCTTACCTGTTATCTTCTCAACTCTAGCAAGCGATTCCTTTGAAGAGTTTACAAGATTGTCCAAAACCACTACTTCCTTGCCGGCATTCTGAAGTTCAACCACTGTGTGGCTGCCAATATAACCTGCTCCACCTGTAACTAATATAGCCATATTAATCCTCCTTAATCATACATCATTCTTTTAAGTTTATCACGAAAAATTGGACTTAACAACTTAGTTTCCCTTATAGGCCTTAACCATATCACCAATGTTAGCGTAAAATGCTGATTTGTATGTCTCGTCTCCCATAAGAGCCATATTTACATACTTGCCATAAAGCTGGCTGAATTTTTCTGCACTCTCGCCATACATGTGACCCTCTCTGTCGTAGAAATCATCACTGTCTCTGTCATATTCATCAAATCTTATCTTATTGAAATTAAGATAAGTCACATCCAACTCTTGGGCAAGCTTGCTTATATAGGCGTCTGCTGCTGTAAAGCCAGACTCCTTCTCATCTACAGTCGCAGGATCCTGACTCACTGTCGTGAAAACTATTTTTATGCCCTTTTTCTTGCACAGACTCACCAGCTTCTTGATATAGCCTATCTCCTGTTCACTCACCTTACTCTCATTCCAGTCAAGGCAGCTCGCTGGGTCCTTCTTATGGTGCTGGTTTCTAAAAGTAAAACCCTCACCCATATAAGAATCATATTGATTCATATTTACTACACTGGGATTATAAGTCTTGTACTCAGATGAGAGCTTCTTTCTAATAGTCCTACCCATATACTTGTAGCACTGCCAGTAATTGGTCCATCTCAGCATGGTGCCCCTGTAGTCTTCGCCTAAAACCCTCTTAACATAGTAGCCCACCTTGTGAACAGAGGCCGGATAGGCATTATATACATTATTGTGAAGTATATTCACATCATTGTAATTGACCAGGTACTGATAATCTATGTCAAAGACGACCTCATCTATTTTATTGTAATCAAGAGCGTATTCAAGGGTGTAGTAGGCATCAATCATGTATTCACCGCCCATACACATATTCATAGTATTTTTCTTAAGTTCTGTTCCTACAATCTCTGGATCTAGGCCGTAAGAGCCATGTGATGCCCCCAGTATGATACAATTATATTGGCCTTGCTTTAACTCGTGAAACATGATTCTCGACAAACCAGGCTGAACCAGCGCGAAATTGCAAATTTGATCTATAATAATCATCAGAGCCAGGAATGCGGACATTCTTATAATTATTTTTTTCTTGCTCATATCTTTAATCAAACCCCTTTTAGAACTGTGCATACACAAACTCTGTGCTTGCACTGACAAAGCCAAAAGGTGCCACTATAAAGAAAAGGATTATATATATAGCCCACTTCAAAGGTAGTGGCTGTTTCATAATCCACTCTCTTATGTCTATGCCCTTTTCTCTCAAAACTCCTATAACAAAAAGAACCAGAACTCCGACAAAAAGAATCTTTATCTCTCTGACTCCAAGTCCTACTTTCAACAAGCTTCCATCAGTGACTACCTTGAGACTAAAGTTCTTAAAGGTCTGCCCCATAGCCTTAAATGCTCCACTGGCACTTGAACAGGCATCGAAAAACCAGCCTATGTTGACCAAAATAAAGGTTCTAACTATCTGGAAGACTCTATAAGGAGCTGAATTACTCTTAATTCTCAAAAGCTTAACAGTCTTTTCAAATGTAGGCTTTAAAATATTGGCCATAGCTATGATTAGGCCATTGTAAAGGCCATATATTATATATTTCCAGGAAGCTCCATGCCACACGCCGACTATAAAGAAAATCAGTATATTGGACAGACATATTGGAATCAAGGTTCCATACACTCTGCCAAATCTCTTTTTAGCTCTGCGCGAAAGCTTCTGACAAGCCTTAGATAGGGAAAAAGGATAAAAGATATAGTCCTTCATCCACTGACCAAGAGTAATGTGCCATCTTCTCCAGAAATCGCCTAAATTCTTTGAAAAGTAAGGTTGCCTGAAGTTTTCGTCCATAGTTATGCCAAAAACTTCAGATGCACCTATAACAAGATCCATTCCTCCCGCAAAGTCACAGTAAACATATATTGAGTACATAAGTATGCCTGCTATTATATAGACACCGCTGTACTTGTCAGGTGTGTAAAAGATATTGTTGGCGAAGATAAAGGCTCTGTCAGCTAAAATCAGCTTTTTAGCCAGGCCATAAAAAATTCTAACCGCACCTCGCTCTATATTCCTGTAATCAAAGTCGCTTCCCTCAGAAAGAGCAAGCCCCAATCTCTCGTATCGACCTATTGGTCCTTGCAGCATCTGTGGCAGATAGCACACAAAGAGCAGGAGCTTAAAGATGTTTCTCTCTGGCTCTGTCTTTTTTCTATAGACGTCAATACAGTAGCTCATGGTCTGGAAAGTGTAAAATGATATGCCAAGCGGAAATTTTATAGTCAGCTTTGCAATATTCAAATTTCTGCCAAAGACCTCTGACAGGCTATTAAGGTTCCCTATCATGAAATTACAATATTTCAACAAAAAAAGAAGTCCAAAATTAAGAACAAGCACCACCGAAAGAAGTCTCTTCCTGTGGACCTTGTCCTCCATCTCAGACATTTTTAAAGAAATTATATAAGAAGTGATACATGTAAATAAAACATATACAAGATTGCTGAATCCATAACTTGTATAGTAAAGCAGACTGATTAAAAGCAAGACAAGCCATCTGTGCTTTTTTGGAAACAAGTAATAAACAAGTGCCCCTAGGGCTATAGTAAAGAGAAATCCAGCTGATATGTATGACATATATCTACCCCAATATTATGCATTATTATGTAAGCTATTTACTTACTTTGAGAGCATTCTCTCCTCAGACCAGCGTATAACCTTATACTTGTTGGCCTTGTTGTAACGCTTGCGCAAATCCTTGAGCTGCTTTAAGTACTCAAGAGTAACCTTGCCTGAAAGCTTAGATTCTCCCTCTGTTCTCTGCTGGAACTTATATGGAATCTCACAAACCTTTGAGTATGTACCCATTGCAAGGACCTCTACCATAATCTTCCAACCAATTGGCTGCAAATCAGCATTCTCAATTACTTCTCTTCTAAACATAAAGAGACCACTTGTTGGATCTGTAATATTTCTGAGACATGGGAGCATAACCTGACCAATTTTTCTAGCTGTCCAAGATACAAACTTTCTGTACCAGTTAAGGCCACCATCATCTCCACCTGGTATAAGTCTTGAAGGAATACAGAAATCTGCGCCAGCCTCCATAGCCTTGTACATATACTTTAAGACAATTGGTGGGTGCTGAAGGTCAGCATCCATACAAGCCATATAGTCGCCCTTAGCCATACGAAATCCCTTAAGAACCGCTGTTGCAAGTCCAGATTCTCCAACTCTGTGCTCAAGTCTTACTGCAGGATATTCTTTAGCAACTTCTCTGATAATATCTGGTGTATCATCCTTACTATCATCTACGAAAAGAATTTCATAATTGATTCCCTCAAGTGCATTATCTATCTGCTCTACAAGATTTCTAATATTTTTTCCCTCGTTATAAGTAGGTACGACGACTGATAACAACATAAATTCTCCATTCTGAAGTTCCTAAACTTCTATAAATTCTGTCTTTTAAATAAGTCTTATTTACTTCCAATAGCCTAGTTCCTGCCCTTTACGGTATATTCCAACCGCCTTTGCATAGTAGCCATATGCATTAAAATGGGTCCAGTCTGATCTCAGCCTTTTTGAGATATTTCCCAGTTTATAATTGTTGAGATCCGATCTTTTAGGAGTCTTTCCAACCAACTGCAAACCATTCTTTATCATAAATGTTCTTGTGTTGAGGAAATGGTCTCCATACTCAGCATAGAGTGCAGCCTCCCAGGCAGTGTTTCCGATTCCTATAGGATTGCCCATATCATCTCTGTAGCCCTGATTCAAATCTCCAAAAGAAGTGCCAGGATCATCTGTATCTCCTACAATAATATAATACTTACATCCGCTGTTCGCAATAATATTATTATATTGATCAATTAAAACTTGATAATCCGACTCCCAACCACCGTTGCTTCCTATCTCAAGAATCAGGATATCATCGGCATGCTCCTCGCTAACCTTGGTCTTAACTTCACTGCCAGCTGGGATTGTGATTGTCTTTTTCGTATCGTTCTGCATACGCCTAACTACTTCAGCCTCAATCAGAGACTTTCTCTCATAGATTGAATTATATACTGCATTGCTCTTAGTCTCAAAATCCATATAGAGATAATTCTCAATATCAAGGGTTAAGGCCAAATCATTCATAGTATCATCATCGCCATCTCTGTTGGCATTATACTGCATATTTGAATATGACTTTAACCTGTTCATCCTTGCAACTAGCTGAGAAGTAGGATACACCTCAAAGTCCTGTATATGTCTGTACTCTATAGAGTCTTCATTGGTATCATAATCGTCTGAATCATCGCTGTCATATGAGAGGGCATATTCCTCGTCTCCTGAATCATCAGCCTCATATTCTGAATCAGCCAGATCAGCATCTTCCTCAGCCTCTTCAAGAGCCTTATCGTTGTCATCTATCTTCTCATCTGACTTGCCAGTCTGGCCTACTGAAGACTCAGATATTCCAAGCGTAATGTTTGAAGTAACAGCTGGGGTTTCTCCCTCTTTGTCACCACTTTCGGTAATATCACCAGATACAGGAGTAAGTCTAAAACCATCTGAAAATGATGTTATATTATAAATCACATCATTGATATAGACACTGTTAGGATAAGCGTTATCCTCTATACCATAGCCGCTGTAATCAGCCATCTCAGCCACACTTCCGTCGTCCTCTCGAACTATATAAAAAAGGCTGCTTCCATTTGGTCCCACAGTGACATCTCTATCAGTAACAAGCTTGACTCCACCTGCCCTCATTGCGATTTCATCACTTCTCTCACCTGACACACCAAAATTATAGGTCCTGATACCTGTAAGTCTTTGCAAAATCTCCGGATAAGAGCAGTAACTTATATCCCAAGTTTCACCGCCAACAGTTACCTTGCCTTTACCAGAGCCATAGCCCTCGGTCATACTGTCTCCATAGCAGGCAATAGTCCTGATTTTGCCATCATATGGAATAGTCAGAGCATAGTTTCTATCTGCTGATCCTATGTCATAGGCAGCCTCTCCAACTGCTGAAATCTCATTGGCAAAGAAATCGTCAAGCTCTTGCTGGCTGACCTTCTCGTCCAGATACTTTTCAAGTTTGATAGTATTTATCTTATAAGCGGCCAAGCCTGCAAGCAGTGCACACGCAGCCAAACCTGCAAAAGCCCAGCCCCTCCTTAACTTATATCTCTTGTTCTTAATCTTAACTCTTTTCATATTGACTCTTTCACAATTTTTTATTTATCAAATCGCTTTAATACTTATATCAAGATAATAAAAGCCACTCACATAAATCTTTGAAGTAAGTTATTAAACCAATTTATAATAAACCTTAATTGTGTTTTTTTCATGTAGTAGTTTATTAAAAGTCTATAATTTTTCGCAATCACATCAGCCAACAATCCGAATTGTACCAGATATAAAGAGCAAACGCTTCTGCCACAAAAAAGCCTGCAAGAATAAGGTACTTGAGCCAAAGCAACTTGCCCTTCATTCTGTCAAGCAGGTCATAAAGCCCCACAAATACTACGTAAGAGCCTACTGTGAAACGGCATGTGCTCATAACATGAGAAGTAAGTGGAATCAAAAGGGCTATGATACCAAAGATTCCCATTGAGTAGTGTTTTCTCACAATCATATAGATATAAATGCCAAACATGGCTATACAAAACCAGCCCATATAGGTGTATCTATTTTCTATCTGACCTGTACAAGCCTTATAAAGGACTCCCAAAATTGGGAAGTAATGTTCCTCTCGCCAAGCAATCTGGACATGCATAAAGGCCCATGGATCTCCACAGAAGAAATAGAGGTAGAGCATATAAGAAAAGGTTCCAAGAGGACAGAGCATAAGCCCAAGCACCCTCTTTGGCTGCTCTATAGTGTCAAGCACAAAGCCCAAGACCTTCTTAGCTAGAGTCTGAACCTGAGCCCTCTCTTCATAATCAAGATATAACTCTACCAGCAGGGCAAATACTAAGGTACAGCCTACTATCCTGCTTGCAGAGGCAAGGGCACTGAAAAGACCTGCAAGTAAATATTTTCTTTTTTGGCAAGCCCTGAAGAAAAGAGCTATAAACATGATAAACATAGCCTCTGTGTACATAGCAGCACAGTAAAAGGTATATGGAGCCATGAACATAAGGAGACCTATAAGCAAACTCCTATTGCCATCCCCAGATGGTCCCTCATGCTCTTTGCCTTGATCAGCAAGCGAGGCTAGGGACTCTTTCTTCCTGCCATCAACTTCAGCCTTAAGCTTAGAAGTTTTCAGGTCTCTAACATACTTGACAGCCGTGTAGGCTGCAATAAAGATACATACATTGGACACGATGATTCCTACCCAATCGGCCGAAATCAGGCCGCCACAGATAAGATAGAGACATCTGCAGGTCAGAACATACATAGGGAAGAAAGCCCACGATGCCTGTGGATTATAATCCGTAGGAAACATGTAGCCCTTCTCGGTCATTCTGGCATACCACTTGGCATCCCACTCATTCATCAAAAAGCTTATGGAATAATCCACACCTTTGGTCTTGTTATAGACAATCATCATGATAAGCATAAAGAGTCTTGAAATCAAAAAAATCATAAGCAATTTTAAGAAGAGCCTAAATCCCTCTTTTTCTCTATATGCTTTAGTTATCATCGACATATCAATTCCTCAAATCATTTATTTAAAAAGTCTGACAATCTGGTAGATAAGGGCTGGAATAGCCGCAATCAGCGGAATCAGATAAAGTAATACCAACACTGCATTGTAAGCTTCAAGATAGACAAACTCTGCAACAAGCTTAAATATCCTTGGTGCCTTAATCTTGCCAAGATAAGTAATCATAGAGCATGCAATCACAAGCAGGGCAACTGCAAGTGAGATTAGCATTCCCCCTTTCTGGCCTTTTGGTGTAAAGGTCACATGAATTGTATTCTGTCCTGAGTGAACCCTAACTCCAGTGAAAAGACCGCATATAGGCTGACCTTCAACTTCTTTTCCATCTACAGTGAACTTAAGGTTCTTGCTGTAAACGATAGGTATCATGGCCATATTATTGCTGCCCTCAGCCTCCATGGTTATAGTCAGAGTGTTGTTGCTGTACGATGTCTGACAATTCTTCTTACTTTGACTAGCCACAAGCTTGTCCATCTTGTCCATATCAAGACCACCAAAAGTCACCTCTGAAACCTGCATAAACCATGGATCGTCGTACTCAATCCTTATGTCAGGAGTCTCATTCTCAAATATACCAAGATACACAAGATTGTTATTATAATCCGTAAAATAGGCTGTGTTATTGACATCGCCCAAGGTTGGGATTTTTACAATCTCATCATTTACATATATGTGCATAGAGCTAATAAGCCAAGAAGCATTTGCGTCAGCATCTCTCACATTCTTATCAACTATGTTGATATAAAGTGCTTTTCTGCCTTCAATCTTGGTCTGATACTCTCTGATTGAGCCGGATTCCTTTTTAGAATTGACAACAGCTGTCACCAAATCCTCATCATCGTGAGATATAGCCTTATATAAAGTATTCTGATTGCTTATCCAATCCTTATTGAAATCAGCATAGGCAAGGTTTCCTTGCACATTGAGAGCAAAAGGCAGGGTATATTTTGCATCATAGAGCTTGTAATCTCCAGCCTCCTTGACCAGGCTATAGAGATTAGGATCAAGAGCATTAACATTTACCGCCTGACTAACTCCCAAGAGTGAATCAGAAAAGACTGTTCCACCTGAATCAAGGAGCCAGAGGAAGTACTTAGAGTAACCAAGCTTCTTGGCATAGTACTGAGTATTCCCCTCAAGAGCCGCTGTGAAGCTTGAAAGGGCACCACGTCTTAAGATAAGTGGATAGTTTGCATTAAGGCTAATATCTGGATTTATAATCCTCTCTGTCGCTGACTCTTCAATTTCTAAGTCATTTTTTACAGCATTGGCCGTCTCCACATAGTCACCGATCTGATAATCCTCAACCTCATAGAACTTAGGCTGTCCTATCATGGCAAATGTTAAGAGAAAGAGCTCTACTGTGATATAACATACTCTTACAGCCGGCTTTGCCTTGCAGCTGATTGAATTGTAGTGTAAAAAGAGCATAACAATAGCAACTGCCATGTAGAAAAGTATTGCTGCTATCTCATTGAACCAGCCAGCCTGGGCATTGCTTGGCATAAGACTATAGAAGACTGTAAATGCCACTATAAGAGCCAAAGCCCTAAGACAGTGCTTTTTGACTTCAAGGAAATCCTTAAAGCCCTTGATTGAGCCTGCCTCTATAACTTCAGGTGCATATTCAGCAGCCACTGAAATCAGAGTAAAGGCGATTAAAAAGCCGTTTCTTAAGGTATAGCCGTTGTATGAGCCAAAGTGCAGCATAAGATTAGTGCCTTCAACCACAACTGGTATAAAGACAATAAGGCATCTCGCCATTGCAGATCTGCTTCTTTGCTTATCTTCCCTGGTCTTCTTGATACCAGCATATATTATAGCTATGGCGAGAGTCATTCCATAGATCATAATCCATCTCTGGAACCCTGCCATAGGGCCATCAGTGATTATAGCGCTCTTAATCCAGCCAATATAGCGGGCTAAAAGGCCATCCGAACTGCCACCTCTCTGAGATGTAGAGAGCTGCATAAATACTGGAACTAAGACAAAGCTTGACAGGCCTATGCCAGCAATAGTACCTATTCCAAGATTCCATGCATGTTCTTTTCTTTCTTCTTTCTCAGATAAGACAAGTATATAGATTCCACTCATAAGGAAGATATAGATTAAGGCCATGGCACTAAGGTAGTAATTGATCACAAACATGAGTCCCAGGACAAGTATATAAGGCAACTTTCTCTTGCTCTTTAACATATACTCATAGGCAATCATCAAGAAAGGAAAAATTGCCACAATATCCATCCAAGGTGTAAAACATGAGCCATAGGCAAGTACATAGCCTCCAAAGGCATACATAAGTGAGAATATGACATTTAAATAATAGCTTGTCTCTTTATTCTTAAACTTGACATAGGCATACATTCCTATCGCCATAGTCATCATCTTGATAATTGTAAGCAAAGAGATTGATTCCAATATCAGACTTCTAGGAACCAGATATAGGAAGAGGTTAAAAGGACTCAACATTGAAAATGCTGAGATTGACATAGACACATTGGTACCCAGTCCTGTATACCAGTCGAAGCTCAGACTTGCCTGGCCGTGCAGGAAGTCCCAAAGATGGGTGTAGAGAGGTGCCACCTGCTGCATATTGTCAAAATAATCAATTCTTGAACTTCCAAAAGGCCATATGCCTCTAAGTATGAGGACAAGAAGCATACCCACCATTGTTATCAGGCTAGGAAACGCATATTCTCTTATCTTAGCCCAAACATTACTTTTTGTTTTCATAAAAGATCCTTTCACTTGTCAAGTATTGCACTCCAGATTCTAAACTCTACATCACTGTCTGACTTAAAGGTGAACTTGATAAGTTCTCCCTTTTCAAGACTTCCAACTTCATAGGTGTAGATTCCTTTATCACTGAATTCGCCTAAATACTGATCTCCTCTATAAAGCTCCACCTTGCCCTTTCCGCTGTAGTCGACAATCTCAATGGTATAGCTAGAACTTTGGCTGTCCTCATCTAAAAGGTAATAGATACTACTCTCTCTGGCATTGTTAGAACTGCCATAATACTGCCATCTATTCCATCCCTGACCCTTTCTGGCACATACCTTATAGGGGACAAGATGTCCGTCAGTATCCAAATAACCTGTACATATTTCCTTTGTGCCAAGCGAGTAGGTCAGCTTGCCGAATCCCGGCCAATCACTCAATTCATGGCTTATGTAATACATCTTATACTCTATCCCAACATTGGGCTTTAATCCTAGATATAAGACTAGGATATAAAAAACAACTAACACCAGCGAAACAGCATAAAGCCATGCTTTATGCCCTCTCCCCGGTGTTTTCTTTAATTCGTTGCTCATAGTTGAACCTTATCTTTCGTCCTTAAACATGGGTAACCACACATGTGGCCTTTCCATCTATGATAATATTTCTCTTTCCAGCATTGATGAAGAAACTGTCTCCAGCTTTAAATTTCATCTTTTCTGAACAATCGTCAGTGTAGATGTCTCCCTCTCCCTCAATTATAACAACAGACTCAAAAGAAGACTCGTCAACCGGAATCTTTACACTATCCTCTACTTCATATCTGAAGACCTCAAAGTACTTGCACTGTACAAGTCTTTCCTGTGAATAATGCTCATTCTCCTCTATTAAAACCTCACAGGACTCATCCTTGACATAAGCGACTGGATTAACCACGTCGAGTGCCTTTTCTACATGCAGCTCTCTTAAGTTGCCAAACTTATCCATTCTGTCATAGTCATACATTCTGTATGTACAGTTTGAATTCTGCTGAATCTCACAGATTATGATGCCAGCTCCAATAGCATGTATGGTTCCAGCCTTAATCATGACAACATCACCCTTCTTAACATCTACTCGGTTAAGGATCTCAGTGATTGTATTGTCTGCAATTCTTCTCTTTATCTCTTCCTTGCTTGTCTCTTCTTTTAAGCCTGCATAAAGAAATGCACCTGGTTCACAGTCTACCACATACCACATCTCATTCTTTCCGTACTCATTCTCTCTCTCAAGAGCATAGTCATCATCTGGATGAATCTGTACAGAAAGTGCCTTCTTGGCATCTATAAACTTAATCAAGACAGGGAATCTATCTAGAGCCTGACACTTCCAGCCAAGCGCATCCTTGCCCACAAGGGTAAGATAATCAGAAAATATCATTCCCTTATATCTGCCCGCAGCAATCTTACTTGGTCCGTCAGGATGTGCTGAAAGCTCCCAGCTCTCTGCGATAATATCATAATCACACTTTTTGCCAAAGACAGTTCTTAACTTGTCTCCGCCCCAGAGGTAGTCCTTGAAGGCTGGCGACAACTTAACTATAGGTGACTCGACCTCATGGACTGTGTTGTTCATAGAACTCTCATCATTGTAGATTTTAACCATATCTGACTCAGACAGGGTCTCACCTATGCCAACTTCTATAATTACAACATTTTTATCTGTCTTATTTGCAACCTTATGCTTCATACCTATCGGCACAAAGACACTCTCATATCTGTGATAATCCTTTGTCTCCTTGCCAAGTGTTATAGTCGCTGTTCCCTCAACAACAGACCAATGCTCTGAACGCATCTCATGCTGATGAAGATTCATGCTCATTCCTGGGAATACTGTTACCTTCTTAACTTTATAGCCATTATTGTAGGCTAAAAGTTCATGAATTCCCCATTCTCTGTATGAAAGCCTGTTGAAATCAAAGTAGTTTGAATATGCATCGGCATGATTCTTGATAATTCCCTTGATTTCGCCAGCCTTCTCCTTAGAAGACACATAGACCGCATCCTCTGTATTTACTACTACAAGGTCCTTGAGGTCATTGGTTACAACCAACTGTCTCTCAGCACTGTTTACAACTGTCACATCATCGCAGTTATTCTCTATCACAAAATCAGAGTGTGTGACACTCTCAAATCCCTCAAGATCGTCAACATTACCTATATCCTGCCACTTAACGCATGTCTCAACAGTCTTTAACCTGCTGTAGTCAGCAAAAATAATAGACTCAATGCTGTTACCTGCAACATTGTCTAAGAGATGCTTGCCAAATCTAACTATACGGCCCGCAGTCTTCATGCTTCTTCTAGCCTGTCTTATAGCAGTGTAAGTGTCAGCATCATATTTTCTAAAGAGATTTATCAAATCACCATTTCTGAAAATATACATGCCACTGTTCCAGAGATGTTTGCTGTCATTCTCTATGGCACAGCCCTTTTTTCTAAAGAGCTCTACATCCTCTCCAGAGTGAACTATGCTGTCATAGAGGTCTATCTCCTTATCCGGCTGGATTCCAAGTGCAACAACATTTCCTTCCTTGGCAACTTCCTTGGCATGAATCACTGCATCTCTATAGCCGTCACCCTCTATAAGCTGATCTGATGTCACAACTAGAATAAGTTCAGACAGGTTGCACATAAGCTGTCCCATGAGAATAGCTGCTGCAGTTCCCTTAGCCTGGCCCTCAAGAATAAGTCTGTAATCAAGGCTCTGGAACACCTTCATCTGTCCACTAACAATATTTTCGTAGTTTTCATTGGTAACTATGATAAATTCATCACAGTATGGCATATTTCTTACAATAGTTTCCTGTAAAAGAGATCTGCCTTCCTTAATATGCATAAACTGCTTTGGATAATTTTTTCTAGAAAGAGGCCATAAGCTGTCTCCACTTCCTCCAGCAAGTATTAAACATTTCATAAGAATCTAATTCCTCCATGTAGACTGCAAATCACACATCTACCTTTTTACAGCAATAATTATGGATTAGTTACAGGTGCTTGACTTCCTGCGTCTGAACCTGTGCCTGAACCTGCAGCTGAACCTGTTCCTGCATCAGCGCCTGTACCACTTCCTGTTGTAGAACCTGAAGAAGTTGAACCTGTTCCTGCATCTGAACCAGAACCAGAACCTGAGCCTGAGCCTGAACCTGAGCCTGCGTCGCTTCCTGTGCTGCTTCCCGAACCTGCGTCTGTAGCAGTTCCTGTGCCGCCAGTCGAGCCTGTTCCTGCGTCTGAACCTGAACCTGAACCTGTGTCAGTTCCACTTCCTGAATCAGATGGACTTACACCAGTGCCATCTGTATTTGCAGCCTTTGTTACAGGCTGTGTTACAGCCTGTGTCTGTTTTGCTGTGGTTTGATTTACATTTGCAGCTTTTGTAGTCTGTACTGTTCCTGTGCCACTTCCACTTCCTGTACCAGTCTCTGTGTAGCTTCCAGCCTTCACATCATTGTTGTTCTGATTAGTTCCTGTTGCAGCAATTGTCGACTGTTTAGCAACCGCCTTTGTAGCTCCAGCCTTAGTTGTAGTGCTTGCAAGGGTGCTGGCCTCATTTACATTATTTTCTGCAGAACTTGCCTTTTTACTCTTTCCAAAAGAAATCACAAAAATCGCTGTGATTAAGATGATTACAGCAATTGCTCCTGCAGATATCCAAGTCATAACACGAGGAGAGATAAAGCCAAAAAATCTTGCGTTCTCATCGCTTTCCTCTATCTCGCCCGCTCCTACATTAGAGTAGTCTGCAACACTGTCATCTGAACTCTCTGTATCAGCCTCAACAACACTATCAGTGACATCATCTGACACATCATTTGACGCTTCATCTGCTGCCTGGCTCTCTACTACTTCCTTTCCATCGTCGATATTATCAAGCAACATACGACGTATATCAGAAAGATTGTAGCTGAGTGTGCTGTCGTCCAGCTTTAAAATCTTCTTAATCTCTAAGCTAGAATAATTTTCATAACAGTACATGAGATAAAGAATCTTCTGTCCCTTGGTAAAGCCCTTGAACTTGTAAGCGTGCTCAAGGAGTCCACTCTTCTCAAAGAGATTGTCATTCATGCTGGCTGCCACATTTGCAAGTCTTGTATCATCCTTAATAGCACTGTAATTATAGAGCATAGAATTTCTAGTCTCTGTAAAAAGAGAACCATTCTGCTTTGTGCATATATTGTAAGTCTCTACAGTTGTATATCTGGCAATCCAAAGATGTACGTCTATAGACTTGTAATCAAACTTTGAGGCATTCTTATACATCTTAACTAAGATGTGCTTTGTGAGCTTTTCTCTAGCCTCATCGCTAGAATATATGAAGCTTACAATATTGTAGACCTCATCATATATCCTATTACAAACCTCAGCATAGCTGTTCTTATTTCCCTTTGCAGCAAGGATAAGTAATTTTACTAATTCCTTATCTTCTTTCTTCATTATTACTCCGTTCTGCGCCACTCACTCAGAGCGCAATCATTTACAATTTGTGCTTTATACTAACTCTTTCTCAACGAGTTTCAAGGCTTCAGCAATAACCTTATCCATGTCGAAATACTTGTACATTCCAAGTCTGCCGCCAAAGATATGCTTTTCATCCTTATCACTCAATTCCTTATACTTCTCATAAAGAGCATTATTTTCATCATTATTGACCGGATAGTATGGCTCATCGCCCTTCTTCCACTCGCTTGAATACTCCCTTGAAATCACGGTAAATGTTTCTTTGCCAAACTCAAAGTGCTTATGCTCTATGATTCTTGTGTAAGGCACTTCCTCTGCAGTGTAGTTAACCACTGCATTGCCCTGATAATTGTCACAATCATCAAGTCTCTGGGTCTCAAATCTTACGGATCTGTAAGATAGAACTCCAAGCTGGTAATCATAGAACTGATCTATCATTCCAGTATATAGCACCTTATCTGCCATGGAATCATACTTTTCTCTGTTCTCAAGGTAGTCGCTCTTAAGTTCAAGGTCGATGCCATCAAGCATCTTCTCTATAATAGCTGTATATCCCCCTATAGGAATACCCTGATATCGGTCATTAAAGTAGTTATTGTCATATGTAAATCTAAGCGGCAATCTCTTTATGATAAAGGCTGGCAGTTCAGTACAGTCTCTTCCCCACTGCTTTTTTGTATAACCCTTAATAAGCTTTTCATACACATCACGTCCTACCAAAGACAGGGCCTGTTCCTCTAAATTTTTAGGCTCCGTGATATTCAATTCCTTAATCTGCTCATCAATCTTAGCTCTAGCCTCAGCCGGAGTCACAATTCCCCACATCTTAGAGAATGTGTTCATGTTAAAAGGCAGATTATAGAGTTGGTCCTTATATCTGGCAATAGGAGAATTGACATAATTATTAAATTCAGCGAACTGATTTATATAGTCCCAAATAGCCTTGTCGGATGTATGAAATATGTGAGCGCCATACTCATGCACATTGATTCCATCCACATTCTTTGTATATATATTGCCAGCAATATGATCTCTCTTATCGATAATCAGGCACTTCTTACCCCTCTTTTTCGCCTCATAAGCGAAAACAGCTCCAAAAAGACCTGCACCTACAATTAAATAGTCATACTTCATTAGATTTCCCTCTTTTACATATCTAGTCATTTTAAACGGCTTTTAAAAACCATCCTAATATTATATCAATTTTAATATTTGCTTGTAAAGCCTTTGCAAATCTCACTTCTCATCATAGTAGTGCTTAAAATAAAGCCTGCCAAATATAGCCCAGGTGTCCTTAAAGACTTTTATGACATCCTTCATTCCAATTCTCTTAGAATCCTTAGGTCTTACAAAGCAAACTTCAACTGGCATCTCACCGATCTTGCCCCCTCTTCTATGAAGGGCAACAAGAAGTTCAATATCATAGGCATAGCCCTGTGTTCTGACAAGATGGGCAATTGGTCTTAAGGATGAAGCCTTAAAAACTTTCAAGCCTGTCTGTGTATCTTTGACATTGAGGTGAAACATGACCAAGAGCATAAGATAATAGCCAACACTTATTATCTTTCTCTTGAGTGGATACTTTATCTTTGAGTCCTTGTGCAATTTACAGCCTATAACCGCATCAAGCTTGTCAGCTATAAGTCTTTTAAGATAAGCTTCAAGCTGAACTGGCGGAAGCTCTAAATCTGCATCCACAAAGGCTATATAGTCTCCCTCAGCCTCTGTAACCCCGTAAAGGATAGCCGCTCCCTTGCCGTGATTATTGTCAGATGACACCATCTTAATCCTAGAGTCATATTCACACGCCCTGATGATCTCTTCTTTAGTTCTATCACGGCTTCCATCATTGACAGCAATTATTTCCAGCCTGTCCACAAAGTTCTCGCAGATTGTAAGTGTCTCTGTCAGACTTTTATATATAAGTTTTTCCTCGTTGTATGCAGGCATAACTATACTGAGCATACCTGCTGCCTTATCCGTCCTGCTTCCCTTATCAGCTGCTGCGGCTCTATTGTCCCTATTCCCCATTACATTCTCACTTTGCAAAACAAAAATTCTCTGTAATTATATCACAAAAAGTATTATTACAATACTTTTAAATATCAAAGCAGGTCTTCTCAAAAGACAAGTCTCCAAGTGATTTTATCTATATTCACAGGCCCAAAAAATCGGCTGTCTTTGCTCTGATCAAAATTGTCCCCCAAGAGAAAATACTGACCATCTCCTAATTTCCCCTCAAAAACAGAGCTAAGCTGGCCTGCATAATCGCCACTATATCTATACTCCTGACCTGCCACAAGCAAGACCCCATCTTTGACTCTTACCTGATCTCCCGGTATTCCGGCTACTCTCTTAATAACTGTCGTTTTCTGGCCCTCAAAACGTGCGCAAACCACACTTCCCCTTTCAGGTCTAGACTTATAAACAAAATTTGCTATAGCTATGTGAAAGGAATTCGCTTTAAGACTTGGTGTCATAGAACTTCCGTCGACTCTCACCAAGCTTACAAATCTGGTGATCAGGCCCACGATTAAAAGTATTGACACAACCAAAGCAAGGAACTTCTTCTCGCTCTTCATAATATGACCTTTCTATGCACAAAGCGGTCGCTAGTTAGAACCAACGACCGCCTCATTTCTCTATCTTTTATTTGCTACTCTTATCAAGGTTTTTCGCCTTATCATTCTCATCAAAAGGCTTAGAACCTTCAGCCATATCATAGACCTTACCGCTCTCTTTAAGGGCAGATGTATCTTTAGCCAAACCTTCTGTAAAGTATTCAACCATGTGTTTATCTTCAAGATAGGCATAAAAGAGGAATCTTCTCTTTCTCACATCCCCATCCTTGTACTTGAAGATATCATTTGCTCCCTTACCTGCAAGAATATTCTGGTAAGCATCCTGTAAATCATCATGTGAGATAGGTGCATTGTTAATCTTTAAAGTAGAATCACCTGTCTCGCCAATTCCCTTGTAAAGGAGGAGAGGATTCTGTCTACCCTCTGTCTCAAAGTCATTGTAACCGTGATCAGCCATTATAAGAATTGCAGTATTGTCATAGACTCCAGCTTCCTTAAGCTTATCAAGGTACTTGCCAGCGATTGTCATTGAAGCCTCAACATTGGACTGGTATGATCCCTCTTCCTCAGGTATAAGTTGCATATCTTTATTATATCTGTAAGGAACATGTGAACCCTCAACATGGATAAATCTAAAGCAAGGTTGAGAGCTAGACGCATCGATGCCACTGTCTAAAGCATTATAGAAGACTGTGTTAGAGTCTGTCACAGCCTGCAAACCATTAGACAATTTTCTCAGTTTTGCAAACTCACCTACCGAGAAAGTCATATGCTGCTTAATCTGCCATGGGAAGTATTTATAGCCAGCCATATTCAGGTACTGGTACACAAAATCCTTCTCACTCGAAACTGTGCCTGATACATTCATCACATTTTCGAACTCAAATACATCTTCATCATTAAAGACTAGTTCCTGCTCGTAAAGGCCCATTCTATAGCCTTGATTCTTTAAGGTATCAAAAAGCTTTGAGTTTTTCATAGCTTTAGTCTCAAATGATTTGTAATCCTCCTGATTTTCCATCCACTCGCCAGTCAAGATGAAAGGTATTGAGTGCTCAGTGAATGGATAAGCAGACATTGTATCCGGATAGAAAGTGAAATCCTTAAAAGTTGTGTCCCACTCAGGGTTTGAAGCCCTAAGGCTGTTAAACTCATCGGCGTCAGTTGCATCGAGCACCAGGATGACAAAGTTTTTATCCTTGCTCATAGTGAGCTCATTATTAGAAGTTGCCACCCAGTCAGCCTTCTTTTCCTTAGCGTCATACTTATTGAAGATAGACACAAAGGAAACAAGAAGCATACATGTAATCAGAATGCTCACTGCTGTGACAAGCTTGTAAAAGCGCTTAATTTTCAGGAATCTGAGAGCAAGTATCACTATCAGGAAGACAACAATACACAGAATCAGAGACTGCTTCATCTGACTGGTGTACTTTGTCCAATCCGCACTTGTGCCGTTCATAGGAGGCATAACAGCTGCAAGATAATTGCCCTGTATATAAAGAATCACATAAGCTATAAAGCCTGCTGTGAGTTCAGCCCTAAAGAGCTTATCATAGAGGATATAACTCACTATAAAGCAGGCCAATATGGCCAAAAAGGCGTATATGCCATACTTATAGACATAAGGGCTGATTACAGAATAATCGTACCAGAACTCCTTCTTGTTAGTTATATACATCTCAAGTGGGGCATATACAAAGAACATAAAGCTAAAAGCAGCGGCAAATATAGCGCCAACACCACATTCCTTGAAAAACCTTATAATCCACTTTTCCTTCTTCTCTTCTGCAGCCTTAGGCCCATCTTCTAATTCTGGCTTGCTTGCGCCATTCTCATCGAGACCTAATTCTTTTCGGCTTACCTTCTTACGAGCTTCAGGCGCCAGAGCAAAAGAGTCGGCCTCAAGATCAGTCTTTGCGTCAGCTTTAGTGTCAGCTTTAGCCTTAACTTCAGACTTTAAGTCATAAATTTCATTATTATTCATCTCAATCAAAAGCTCGCCCAGGTCTGGCTGCTCTGGATTAAAATAATACAAATCGCTTATATCGTGTTTTTTATTTCTGTCCTCATCGATGTTGAACTTCTTACTAAAGTGCTTTTTAGCTCTTCTGAAATAAAGTCCTGCAGCTGTTCCAAGTGCAATAGCTACACCAGCCAAGGCCTGTATTGCGTAGGTCATAACAGAAGGGTCAATATAGGCACTAGCTGTCACAGAAAAGAAGACCAGGGCCGCAAGTGTAAAGTAAATCACCTGTGCGGCTAATATCAATTTATCAAATTTTCTTTTATTATTCTTCATCTTTTTTACTCTTAATCCATGCAAGCGGCTTATCAAGCCGACTTCTCCTGACTAGCTTTCTCTTTGATCTTTCTTTGAACAGCAGAAATCACATATCTTCCACTAACTTCACCACTATTGCCAAGATTATAGACATATTCCTCAATAAAGCCTGAAATCTTCTCCTTGTAAGAATCAGCACTGTCAAGCATCTGACTTACAACCTGCGGTATTGTCTCAATCTCATCTGTCTTAACTACCTGGCCGATAACCTTTCTCATCCAGATATTGATTGGCTCAGTGTCAATCTTTGTGTACTCAGGATTCATAACCTTCATAGGTGTATCCATAAAGAGAACTGGTCTCAATGTGGTAAATGCATATTCATAAGTTATACCAGACCAGTCAGTAATCATAAGATCCGCCTCAAATACTGTGCTGTTTGAAGAGAAATCAGTCTGAATCTCAATATTCTTGTTATCAGCATACTTCTCTTTCAAGGCTTCCATCTTCTCTGGCATGTGTCTTACATGCTGAGGATGAGGTCTAACAACAACATTGATATCCATAGTCTTTAACTGATCAAGAAGCTCTGTAAGGCAGGAATCAACAATATTGTCCTTCTGCCAAGATGGAGCTATAAGGACAGTTTTCTTATCCTTCTTTCCGCTCTCCTTAACCTTCTCATCTCTCTCCTCAATCATCTGGTCAAGAAGCGGATATCCACAGTCTACGATAATCTTTCTTGGAAGATCGTAAGCAAGCTCAGTCTTTTCAATTTCTTCTCTCTGATGCTTACCAGCCACAAGAACAGAATCATAGTGATCCATAGAGCCTGTTCTCATAGTCATATTCAAACTATCCATACCATGTGGGATATAAATGTACTCTATATCCTTTCTGACGATACTTCTCTTAATCTGATAATTCTCAATATCAGGCATTGTCATAACTACGACATCAGCATCCATCTTCATCATAAGAGTGATAAGCTTGATAGCACCGATATAGTAGGCGTGAATTCTGCCATTTTCCTTGGCCATATCAAAAATCTTATCGTCCGGATCACTTGTGATGTAGTGAATAGGGATATTTGAATATTTTAAGATATAATCGATTGTCTTTGAATAGTACTTATAAAATCCATTATTCTCTGAATAAAAGACAAGGTGCTTACCTGCAATAGAGAAAAAGCGCTTATAGTCTTCCTTCTCTCTCTTGGCATTAGGATCAGCCTTGAGAGAAAACTTCTTCTTTGACTTGCCGCCATAGTTCATCATATCGGCAAGCTCTTTACGGCTCTCTTCAAGAGCCTCATAGTCTATATACTTCTCTGGATTAATCCATATATTAAGCAGGTACTGCTGCAAAATAGCAAAGAGATTACTTGCAACCCAGTAAAGAGCCGTACCAGCTGGCACGAAGCAACCCAAATATACAGACAGGCCTACTGAGAGTACCATCATACCGTATTTGTTCCAATTAGACTGCTCTGCCTGAAGAACATTGATGCTGTTCTGTGCTATACAGAGAAGCCAAGCTGAGAAACCAGCAATTATAGGAACCCAAATACTCATGCCCATGCGCACAGATGTGATCCAAGAGAGGTCAAATCCTAAGAACTTAAGCTTAAGGCCCTTAACCTGGTCAACCATCTGACTTGCATTTATATCACTATTTTCAAACTTAACATTTCTAAAAGTCTCATCGTACTCGCCGCTCTGAATCTGTTCAACAACTGAGAGCTGAATAGATGATGCTGTTGGATCAAGTTTATTGTCTTTGTCATTGGCAACAGCAACCTCAATAAACTTATCAATGCCCTCCTCAGGCATTCTCAGCAGATAGTTCATAGGATGGTAGATAACAGCTACAACACCTAAAAGAAGAACAATCTGAGCAATCAAAGGAATCATTGATGCAAGAGGATTGTACTTTTCCTTCTTAAAAAGACTAGTCTGCTCATCTGCAATTCTATCCTTATCGCCAAAAAATCTGGCCTTAATGCGATTTATTTCCGGTTGCATCTTAACCATCTTAATTGAGTTTTTCTGAACCCAAATAGAGATTGGCAAGAGAACTATTTTACTTATAAGTGTAAAGAGTATTATTGCCACACCGTAGTTGCGAACCGGGCTATAGCAGTAATACATCACAAATCCAAGAATGTCTGATAAGACTTTCATAATCTCCCTCTAACTTTCAAATCACTTTTTCTTGAAAGCCCAAAGCTTATTCAAGAAGAAATTAATTGGAACATTTACTATCAAGTTAACAATTGTAGCTATATACTTGTTGATGTGCAAAACATTGACCCAAAGCAGGAGCATAAGGCTGTTAAGCACAATACCTGTGACTGCATACGAACAATAGGTCTTGAACAAGGCTGCCCAAACATTGCGCTTTTCTCCATCCTTCTTGGTAAAAACATACTTGTTGTTCCAATAGAAGGACCAAAGCACGCTCAGGGCAAATGCTATGAAATTAGCAAGCAAAATGCCAACTGTATTCATCATCTGCTCATCTGTAAAAACAGTCTTCTCGAGTATATAGATAGCCGCCCAGTTTATAGCTGTGGAGATGATTGTATTGGACACTCCAACCAGCCCGAACTTGACAAACTCTATAAAAGTCTGCCTGATCTTTGGTGTCAGCTCCTTGTGAAGAATCTTAAACAAGATTTCGAGGCACCAAAGAGCGACAGCCTCTATAATTCCATAAATTTTCTTTCCCATAAACCACCTAATTAGCCATATGTGTTGTAGGCTTTTTTGTAAAATACCATTATAAGTTTTGTCATCCATTTAGGCCAAAACTGATTGAACATATATGTGTCATCAATCTCTCTTTTATGGCTTACAATAAACTCCTTGCTTGTAGCCCCATCATGAACTCTGTAGTAGCTGAGCGGCTTATCCACATAAGCCCAGATTCCATCAACCTTAGCAAGCTTCAGGAAGGTATCCCAGTCAATATTGAATTTGAGCTCAGATGTGAAAACTGATTCTCCCAATACTTTCTTGTTATATGTGACAGATGGGCAGCATATAGAGTTGCCAAGGCAGAGAGTAGCCTTTCTCCAAAAGGCACTTTTAGCCATACCGTCTGATTTCATAGGGATTCTTAAAAATCTTCTGATTTTAGAGTTGATGTCCCTCTTTCCAATCTCCCCATTCTTGATTGGCATATAATCTGTATAGAACATGGTCACATCCTTGCCTTTAGCCTTAGCCTCAAGCTTCTTAACCCTGTCAATCATGTTCTTTACATAAAATTCATTGTACTTGTCATCCTGATGAGCAATTGTAACCCAATCTGTATCTGCACTGTTATATGCAAAATTCCAGTCATCCCTAATATCACTTGCTCCATCTCTGACAAAGAGTGGAATATCGTACTTATTGGCGATATTTTCGATATATGGACATGGAGTTGAAGTTGCTATGATGATCTTAGACTTAACTGCTTGATTTACCAAGGATTTGACACATTCCTCAAGATATTCAGATTCCTTATATGCACACACGGCAAATGTGTGGCTGAAACTTTCTTTGCTAGCCATAACTACCCTTTCATATGCTTAACATACAGCCTTTTTCCCTAGCGTATTTAAAGGAGGCCTAAGCCCCCCTTGTAAATGCAATAGTAATTAATGTTTATCAGCAATTCCATCTTCCTTAGCGCCATTCTCCCTGAGAAGAGTGTCAACTATGAATCTTGGTCTTGCCTTAGTCTCCATATAGAGCTTGCCAATATATTCGCCTACAATACCCACAGAGAGCAATAGCAGGCCTCCAATAGCCCATATAGATACCATAATAGAAGCCCAGCCCTGAGTTGTGTTACCCTGGAAATAGCCTATTATGCAGTATATAAGTAAAAGAATGCTGATAAGGAAGATAAGTATTCCTGTTGTGAAAATCATTCTAATTGGCTTTACACTAAAAGATGTGATTCCATCAAAGGCAAAAGCAAGCATCTTCTTTAATGGATACTTAGATTCACCGGCAAATCTCTCATGTCTTTCATAAGTTACAACATCAGTCTTAAATCCGATAAGTGGCACAATACCTCTTAAGAAAAGGTTAACCTCCTTATAGCCTTCAAGCTCCTCGAGAGCTCTCTTGCTCATAAGGCGGTAATCTGCGTGATTGTAGACAATGTCAACGCCAAGTCCGGCCATAAGCTTATAAAAGCTCTGAGCAGTAAACTTCTTAAAGAAGGTGTCTGTCTTTCTAGAACTTCTAACACCATAGACTATGTGACATCCCTCATTGTATTTCTGCATAAACTCGTCAAGGACTTCAATATCATCCTGAAGATCAGCATCCATAGAAATAGCACAATCACATAAGTCCTTAACAGTCATAAGACCAGCGAGAAGAGCATTCTGATGACCTCTGTTTCTAGAGCACTTAATTCCATATACAAAAGAGTTTTCCTTATTGAGTTTTTCAATCAGTTCCCAAGTCTTATCGCGAGAACCGTCATCGACATAGCATATTCTGCTCTCAGATGAAATCAAGCCCTGATTGACCATTCTAGTCAATTTCTCAGTAAGCCTCTTTGTTGTCTCAGTTAAAACTGCCTCCTCGTTGTAACAAGGAACCACTATATACAAGGTATTATTCATCGGTTTTTCCCTTTTAAAGTAAACACATTATATTTCGTCATTTTCTTTTAAGAGCTCAACATATCTCTTAGTCGCATCCTGCCAAGATGGCAATCTATTAAAGCCATTAGCTGTGAGCTTTTCTTTGCTCATGCGACTGTTATAAGGTCTCTTAGCCTTTGTTGGAAACTCTGTTGCAGGAACTGGAGTTACATCAACATCAAGTCCTGCGGCAGCGTATATCTCTTTAGTGAACTCATACCATGAGCAAAATCCCTCATTGGTTGCATGATATCTGCCATATTTATCGCTCTCTATCATATCTACCAAGAGAATTGCAAGATCATATGTGTATGTTGGAGAGCCAATCTGATCATCGACAACCTTGACGGCACCGCGCTCCTTGCCAAGTCTCAACATAGTTCTGATAAAGTTGCTTCCGTTGATTCCAAAAACCCAAGAAATTCTAACTATAAAGAATTTATCAACATTGCTTGTAACTGCAACTTCACCTTCATACTTTGTCTGACCATAAACATTGAGTGGCTGAGTAACCTCATCATCTGGTTCCCAAGGTCTTTGGCCCTGACCGTCAAATACGTAATCTGTGCTGATGTACATCATCTTTGCGCCATATTCCTTGCAAGACTTGGCAATATTCTCAGTACCCTTTGCATTGACCTTACGGCATATCTCAACATTGTCCTCTGCCTTATCTACTGCAGTATAAGCTGCACAATGGATTACAGCATCTGGCTTTGCTCGACCAATAACTGAATCTACAGCACTTGCATCAGTGATATCACAATCAGCTATATCAATTCCTATAGCTGTATGTCCTCTTTTTGCAAGTTCTTCAACTACATCATGTCCGAGCTGTCCCTTAACACCTGTAACTATAACCTTCATAATGAAACTTACTCTCCTCTATACTTTCTCCAAAAATCCAATGTCTCTTTAAGTGTTGTCTCAATTGAGATTTCTGGCTGCCAGCCTGTCTGGCTCTTAAGCTTATCAATATCTGGTTCTATAATAGGCACATCAACCGGTCTCATCTTTTTAGGATCAGTCTTTACCTCAATCTTTGCATCTGACAATGAAAGGATCTTATCTAACATCTCCTGAATCATAAGAGCATGACCACTTCCGACATTATATGTCTCACCGGCCTTACCCTTAGATACTATAAGTGCATAAGCCCTCACAACATCTCTTACATCAGTGAAATCTCTCTTTGCACTCAAGTTGCCAACATACATGACAGGAGGATTTACCCCCTTTTCAATGTCTGCAACCTGCTTACAGAAATCAGGAATTACAAATATTGGCTTCTGATTAGGGCCTATATGGTTGAAAGATCTAGACATCATAACATCTATACCGTATGCATCTGAATAGATTCTTCCAAGCATGTTCTGACATGACTTTGTAGCAGCATAGATATTGCCTGGTCTAAGGACTGTATCCTCCTCAATAGGACATGCATCCTCACTGATATGGCCATATTCCTCTCCAGAACCCACCAAGAGTACTCTTGGCTTCTTATCAAGCTCCTTGATTGTCTCCAAAAGATTGATACAGCCAATAATATTTACATTAGCTGTCAACTGTGGCTTTTTCCAAGACACAGCAACAGAAGACTGAGCTGCTAGATGAATTACATAATCAGGCTTTGAGGCTTCGAAAACACTCTTAAGACTGTCCATATCAAGTATGTCACAGTTGAGCACACGAGCTCCCGCAATCTCTAATTCTTCATTCTCAGTTTTTGTTACATCTACATCCCACTTCAAATCATTTATAAGATGATTGCAAAGATATGGGCCTACGAAACCGCTTCCACCGATAATAAGTGTCTTCAAGGCATTTCTCCCTAATTATTTCATAAAAATTTTTAATGCCAATAGCTATATAAAAATATAACTATCGGCATATAAATTAAAGGTTTGCTGATTTAATTTCTTTTTCAACAAGCTTAAGATCGTTTGCAACCATGCGCTCAACCATCTCATCAAAGCTTATCTCTCTAACCCAACCAAGCTCCTTCTCAGCCTTTGATGGATCACCAACTAAAAGCTCAACCTCTGCAGGTCTGAAGAATTTTGGGTTAACCTTAAGTACTACCTTACCTGTAGCCTTATCCTTAGCGATTTCATCTACACCGCTGCCTTCGAACTCAACTTCGATACCAGCAGCCTTGAATGCAGCCTTAGCAAAATCTCTAACTGTGATTGTTGTACCTGTAGCTACAACGTAATCTTCTGGCTTGTCCTGCTGAAGGATGAGCCACATAGCCTTAACATAATCCTTTGAGTGACCCCAGTCTCTCTTTGCATCGAGATTACCGAGTTCAACGTGATCAAGAAGACCAAGCTTAATACGTGCTACAGAATTTGTAATCTTTCTTGTAACGAACTCAAGACCTCTTCTCTCACTCTCGTGGTTGAAAAGGATACCAGAACAAGCATACATGTCATAGCTCTCTCTGTAGTTCTTTGTGATCCAATATCCATAAAGCTTAGCAACACCGTATGGGCTTCTTGGATAGAATGGAGTTGTCTCTGTCTGAGGAATAGCCTGAACCTTACCGAACATCTCTGATGTTGAAGCCTGGTAGAACTTAGCCTCTGGCTTTACTACACGAATTGCCTCGAGCATATTAGTAACACCTACAGCATCGATATCAGCTGTAGTACATGGTGTATCCCAAGATGTTGCTACGAATGACTGAGCTGCAAGGTTATATACTTCATCAGCCTGAGAAATTCTCATAGCTCTGATCAATGAAACTACATCCTGCATATCTGCATAGATGAAATTAATCTTATCTTTGATATGCTCAACGTTGCCATAATCAACAACGCTCTTTCTTCTCATAAGGCCATAAACCTCATAACCGTTCTCTAAAAGTAACTCAGCAAGGTAAGAACCATCCTGACCATTTACACCTGTAATTAATGCTCTTTTCATAACTTTCTCCATTCAATTATTAAATCAATTATTTTTATTTTAGTTTGCTTTATATTGCTCTATCGCCTATAAATACTGTGTCTTGCCCTGTTCTCTCAAAGCTGCAAGAACCTGCTTAATCTCTCCGGCATGTTCCTTGCTTGAGATAAGAATAGCATCGTCAGTATCTACTACTATCATATCCTTAAGACCAACTGTTGCAATAAGCTTATCCTGACCCTGAATTACACAGTCGCTAGTGTTGATACTTACCACATTTCCAGCTATACAGTTATGATTCTCATCATTCTTCTTAATTCTACCTACTGCAAGCCAAGAACCAACATCATCCCAACCAAAATTACCAGCTAAGGTGAAGATGTTTTCAGCCTTCTCCATGATGCCATAGTCAACTGACTGTGACTCTAGAAGTGGGAACTCTTTATTGAGGACCTCAGTGTAATCAGCCTGACCAACTGCATCCTTAATTTTGAGCAAGCCTTCATATGTGCTTGGCATATACTTCTTGAACTGCTCAAGAATTGTTTTTGTGCTCCATACGAACATACCTGAATTCCAGAGATAGTGTCCATCTTCAAGATAAGATTTAGCTGTCTCTAAATCTGGCTTTTCAACGAACTTTTCAACAGCTACGCCATTGCCATTCTTTGAATCGCTTGAGTACTTAATATATCCGTAACCTGTCTCAGGATAATTAGGAGTAATACCTACTGTGACAAGATTTGGGCCTGATTCAGCAATCTTGATTGCCTCTTTAAATGTATCAATAAAGATCTCATTGCTCTTGATAAGGTGATCAGAAGGAAGAACTATCATAACAGCCTCTTCATTCTTCTTAGCAGCATGTACAGCTCCAAGACCTATACAAGGTGCTGTATTTCTACCGATTGGCTCACAAAGAATGTTCTCTTCAGGAATCTCTGGTAACTGTTCCCTAACTAAAGCTCGATAATTTTCATTAGTAGAGATGTATATATCCTTCATATCAACCAAAGGATTAATTCTCTCTACAGTAAGCTGTATCATTGTCTTTCCATCATCTGTAAGTGATAAAAACTGTTTTGGAAGGTTAAGACGGCTCTTTGGCCAGAATCTTTCTCCCTTACCACCTGCCATGATTAATGCAGTTGTCTTCATTTTGCTATCTCCATTTCAGCTCTTAAGCTATTTAAATAATAATTCTACGCCTAAGCATACTTTCAAGTGTCCAAAAGCTAAATTATTATAACTTTATGTTCTTTGCTTGTCAATCATATAGCTTTTTTCTGAATAATATATACTTTACTGTCTGATGTGACCAGTAAGTTTATTGATATTTCCCTTGCCGTACTCATCAAAAGTCTGGCTTGTGACAAATCTTCCATTCTTGTCAAGCTTACCAAATTTCAGACTTCTTGTATCATAATCGTAGAAAAGCTCATATACATTCTTAGAAAAATCTATCTTAGAATAATCATCAGTAATCTCATATACATTGTGACTGTACATGCCACTTATTGAATTCATGGCATTAAGATCTCCATTGAAGGAAATTGAACCTGGGACATAAAGCACATCCCCGTCCTTAGCTGTATTTAAGAACTCATCCGATGAAAATGCATTGTCAAAACAGTTCTTTAATGCTAACTGCTGATCATTGAAATCTGTGATATATTTTCTTGTAGAGGCCTGACTTGTCAATACACACAGAAAAGCAACCAAGCCACACAGGGCAAGGAAAGCATTTTTCAAGCCATCAAGAGGCAACTTCTGATATATCAAAACAGTCAAGCATGTAATAACTATAACCAAGGCAAAGTAAGAATAGTAACTTGGCACATAGGCATACGAATCCGCCTCAACTACCCACATCTGATACTTAGCAGTCACAGATACCAAAACGCATGGTATCAGGGTCGATACAAATGCCACTATAAGTGTAAATATCACTTTTTCCTTGTCCAATTCCTTAGCTTTTCTAATTGCAGCCACAAAACCTATAGCCACCACAAAGCCAACTACAATCGAAATTGGCGATATGGCCTTGATCATATTCCCAAAGCCAAAACTGTATATGTCATGTACATATTTGTTGAAAGGGGCAAAGCCAATCGCATAGGTAAAAAGTGTCCTCAAGGCATGGCCTATATTAGAGGCTCCAACCGAATTACCATCATATACTGATGGATGCATCATTCTGTATGCCATATATACTGCCAGATAAGCTGCTGCAAGCACTATATGACATAAGAGATCCCTCATAGAATATAGGAAGGACTTAATAAAGCTTTTGCCATTTTCTTTCATCTCAAAGTAGAAGGCTATGCCAAAACTGACCATACAAAAGAGGAAAAATGCCTCATAGCAGAAAAGGCTTATAAGAAGAAAGATGGCACTAAAGACCATATTTCTCTTCTTCTTTTTCTTATAATAAGTAAGCTCCTGCTCTATAGATAACATTATAAGTCCCATTGAGATCTGATGAGTCAGTATATAACTCACAAAAAGATTGTGCTGTCCATCCACATAAGCAGCCCCTATAAAGAAGATTGCTGCCGCATAGGCCAATCTCTTGTCCAAATGTCTCTCGAGCAAGAACCACATGCACCATACCGAAAACAAAACCCCTATAGTGCTAAAAAGCTTATATAGAAAGAGGCTGTTAGGCGCAAATGCATAGCAGGCAAAATAAGACAGAATGTAATTCTCAATTCTGCCCTGCATCTCAGCACCAGAAATCGCACAAGGTCCCACCTGATCATTCATCATATAGAGGTAGTGACTAAAATCATCATCTACAGTAAACACAACATTTCTGATCAAGTAAAAAAATGCTGCACTAGCGGCTATAAGGGCAAGCCAAATCACCTGATTTGTGTACTCCTTTTTTGCCTTCCTAGTCTTGTAATAAACGCTTTCCATGAAATCTCCTTAATAAATATGAGGAAGTTAAATTGGGATCTAAGAATTTAAGTATTAAAAATTAGCATACATAAAGGCTGAAGTTCCATTGGTGTAACCAAACAAAATTACCCAAGCGATAAGAGCATAGTAGATAAACCAGCGAATTGGGAGATGAAAACTTGCAATTTTCTCTCTGATCAGAACTCCCCTCTCCTTGAAGATGCTGATAATCAAAAGGACAAGGCAGGCTATTGCAACTATGATCAAGTCTTTAAGCGACATTCCAGCCTTCTCAATACCAAGCAAGCTAATCTTGTTGCTGGCAAAATTGAAGGAATCCTTCATCATAAAAATCGCACTCCTAACAGTTGGCGACATATCAAAGTACCAGCCTATATTGACTAAAATGAAGGTTCTGATTATCATCCAAAATTGCCAAGGAGCTGACTTTTTCTTTATATGTGTAACTTCAAAAAACTTCTTATAGACAGGCTCTAAGAGAACTGATACTGCCATAATAAGGCCGTTATACATACCATAAGCTATATACTTCCATGCTGCTCCATGCCACACACCAACTATAAAGAAGATGATAAGGTCTGCTATACAGACAGGGAGCTTCTTTCCAGCTTCGCCGAAATGCTTTTTTGACCATTTACCTATATTTGCAGCCACTTTCGAAAGTGAGAATGGATAGAAAATATAGTCTTTCATCCAAGTTCCAAGAGTGATATGCCATCTACGCCAGAACTCTCCTATCGATTTAGAGAAGAATGGCTGTCTGAAGTTCTCATCCATGGTAATTCCAAGCATTTGAGCTATACCAATTACCAAGTCCATACCACCAGAGAAATCAGCATAGAGTTCTGCACAATAGAGCAAGACCGCCAATATATCATACCAACCGCCGTAAGCCGCCGGATTGGCAAATACTTTGTTTACATAGGCTGCCGATCTATCAGCTATAATCAGCTTTTTAGCCAAACCGAAAAGAATGCGCTGAAGTCCAAACTGAATGTTCTTCAAGTTATAATCATTGCCCTCAAAGAGCTGTTTACCCAAGGTTTGGAATCTGCCAATTGGTCCCTCAAGAATCTGTGGGAAGAAACACACAAAAAGCATGAGCTTAAAAGGATTCTTCTCAACTTCAACCTTACCCCAATACACATCAATAACATATGATGCTGTCTGGAAGGTAAAGAAAGATATTCCTATAGGAGCCACAAAGTTGAAGGTCGGAATAATTAGTGATCTTCCAAGCTTCTCAATTAAAATATTGACATTAAGAATAGCAAAATCTGTATATTTGATTCCACACAAGCTGATAAAGGTTGCAAGCAGCATAAAGAAGATTGTAATCTTCTTTTTCTTTTTCAACTTGGCCTTATAGGCCTTCTTTTCCTCAGAGCTCATATCAGCCTTATGCGAGGCAAGATAAGCCTTTCCTTGTCGTGCCTGCTTATCTATCAGTCTTGTAGCCAGATACACAACCATAGTCTGCCAGAGCACGAAAACTATCTTCTTTACTCCAAAAGAAACATAGTAGACCAGACTGACTATCAAAAGCCATATCCAGCGGAACTTTTTAGGCAGTAAGTAGTAGACAACAAGTGTCAAAAGCAAAAATAGAAAAAACTCTAATATTGTAAATGACATATCAATACCCCTTCCATTCTAGTCCTGTAGCCTCTGTGTAATCTTTTTTATAGTTATCATACATATCCTGAAAGCTTGAATAGAAGTAATCGCTCTTATCATAGGAGCCATCACTGCAATCCTTCAGGAAGCTCGCCAAGAGCTCCGAATACTGATCAGCAACCCTTCCGCCCATATGGCCCTCAAGGTCTCCATAATCTGTATCGCATCTTGGCAGCACACTCATCTTTACATCATTAAAATCATAAAACTCAACTCCACGCGCCGAGAAGAAGTCCTTGAACTTCTTGTGTGTTGTCTCAAGGCCAAGATACTTCACACTTGAAGGAGTTATTGGAGATATAACACAAACCAGTCTTATATTATTCTTATCACAAAGAGCCTTTATCTTGTCAAAGTACTCTATTGGCAATTCATCAAAATCTGAATTCTGTCTACCAACCCACTGATCTACAATCCTTCCACCTGGTTTGTCTCCTGATACCAGACGATAAGAGTAGCCCTTGCCCACATATGGGCCATCAGCCTCTGTCACATAGCCATTCTTGCCAAATGTAGCCTCAATATCATAATTCCAGTAAGAACTCTTGGTCTTTACACTGAGATTCCTCTCAATATTCTTTAACTTAACCTTATAGGCCAACCTGTTAGTGCAGATATTCCTCAAATCTATGTACTTATAGTTGTTCTTAAGATACTCAAGCTTAGTTTTAAGTCCAAGCTGCTGATAGACAAAGGATCTGTTAAAGTTATCCTTAGGCTGATCTTTCACCCAATACTGATAATCAACGTCATAGATTATTGTCTTTACATCGTTATGTTTTATGATCTCCTCAATCTGATAGTAATTATCATCCACTGCTGCACCTGGAATCGCAGCATTTATCGAATTAACCCCTAGTTTCTCATCAAGCTTATATGGATTGATAGCACTTCTGGCATGTGAAGCACCCACTATAACCGTATCATAGTTAGTGTCCTTCCTATTAAGCTCATGCATTATGTAGCGAACATAGCCAGATGGCGAAAACACAAAATCAAGTCCAGCAAAGACAAAAGCTAAAATCGCCAAAAATATAAGACATCTTATATATGGCCTTATCTTCTCTTTCATTTCACACTCCCAAAATCAAATCAGGCAATATCATCATTTACGCAGTAAACCCTAGCCTCAAAGACTAGGGTAAAAATCAATCTAAAAACTTCTTATATCTATCAACAATGATGTCCCATGCAAAGTGGCTCTTAACAAACTTCTTTCCATTCTCTCCCATTGCATCGCTTATCTGTCTCTCTTTCAAAAGATAAGCTACAGTTCCCTCGAAGTCAGTATATGAAGCAAAGTAAAGGCCGCCGTTATTCTGTCTGACAAAATCAGCAGTAACCTCACAATTTTCATGAACCAAGACAGGTCTTCCCGCAAGCCATGACTCCATGATAACAAATGAGAAGCTCTCATTCATACTTGGCTGACAGAGCAGAGCCGCTGCCCCATAGGCGTCGTACTTATCCTGAATATCGACAAAGCCCAAATCTATGACATCATCTGCCACTCCCTTAGGAATCTCAATCTGGCCACCGCCTATAAGGACAAGCTTTAAGTTCTTGCTGACCCCTTCAATCTGGCCCATCTTAACTCTCTGCTTAAATTTGTCAAAGTAGGCAAGAAGGCTGTCAACATTCTTACCCTTCTCTTTTCTTCCGGCGTAGAGGATAAAATCATCTTCTATCTTGAACTTTTCTCTGAATCTTGCCGCATCTGACTCAAAATCAGTATCAAGTCCCAATCCCATGACCTCACACTTAACCTGACTCAGGTCATAGAGCTTATTTGCAAGTTCCATCTCTGGTCTGGCATTGAAAAGCATGCCCTTTACCTTAGAAAAGACCTCAGCGTAAGTCTCAAAATGAGCATAGGCCTCATCATGAAAGCAAGGAATCATAACTGATTTCTCAGGAAAGTTCTTGCATCCATGGTAACAAGTGCCAAACATATAAGGAATGTAGACAAAGTTGGAATACTCATCATAGTGCTCTCTCATATAATCCATGAGGTCATCAGAGTTGACCATCTCTCTATTGAAAGTCTCCTCCTCTTCTCTGCTTATCTTTGCACCAGCGATGAGCTTAGCATTGACCTCGTCAAATGCTTTGACATCCCTCTTCCTAACCTTAAATCTCTTGATTGGTATTCCCAGCTTAGACTTGTAATCGCCTGGCTTGTAGTAATTCTGGTTCCAGTCACTTGCAAACTTCTCAACACATGTGGTAAGAATCTCTACTGCCTCACCATCAAGAAAAAGATGGTCTGAGACACCTCTCAAGGCTGCCTCTGCACCACCTGGAATATTGTCCCCATACCAGGGAACAACAAAACCTATCTTCTTCATTTCTCAATACTCTCCACAACATCAACAAACCTGTTGATAATCTTGTCCCATGCGTAATAGTCCTGAATATACTTCTTACCGTTGCGTCCCATAGACTCAACCTCTTCAAGATGATTGAGGATATATTCCATGCAGCCCTCAAACTCATAGTAATTCTTATAGTAAAGACCGCCATTGCTCTTTCTGCAGTGGCCCTTTAAGACATCACAACGACCATTTACCAATACAGGCTTTTCAAGGTCCATAGCCTCAAGAACAACAATTGAAAGGCTCTCAAAGAATGATGGCATGATAAGCATTCTAGATCCAGCTATATAGTCATACTTCTCCTGCTCGCTTACAAAGCCCAAAGGCACAATATCAGGATGGTTTGGAATACTCATAACGGCCTTGCCCATAAGAACAAGCTTGAGATCAGATGGATGTTCCTTCTTGTATCTGATAAAGAAGTCAAACATCTGAGCACAGCCCTTAGCTTCCTCAATACGGCCTACATAGACAACATAGTTTGATATGCCCTTCTCATTGGCAAGATGACTAGGATCTACAGTCTCTGGAAGTTCAACGCCAGATCCACCATGGCCGCCGTTGTTAACTATATCTGAATTCCCAAACTTTCTCTCAACAAATTCCTTCTCCTCACTTGTGAGATAGAAAAGGCCAGCCGGAATTCTGAAAATCTCTTCGAATGTCTTTAAGTATATAGGTGGCTCATCATGAGCAGTAGGTATAAGAACTGCCTTCTTTGCAACCTTTGGAAGTCCCTTAACTGTTGTGTAGTAAAGGTAGGTCATAAAGGCAAAATAATCATAATCGTCAGCGTGCTCCTCGATATAATCGATTAAGGCTGGCGAATATGGTCCCTGCTCATCAAACCACTTGTTTTCCTCCTCCATAGTGTGGTTGCGGTTTCCCATAACCTTTTCATGGATTCTAGCAAACTTGTGGCTGCTTCTAGGGTGTTCTACCCCAAATCTGTGAACAGTAATGCCATTGACCACATCAGTATCATTCTTATATTCATTCTTCCAAGTTGTGTACTCAACTGCCTTAGTTGTGATAACCTCGACATCATAGTGCTCTGTGAGATGTTCGCACATCTGTCTTGCAAGCACTTCCGCTCCGCCGTTAACCTCTAAGCCGTATCTTTGCACAACAAAAGCCAACTTCTTCTTAGCCATTGATTACATTCTCCTTTAACAAGGTCTTAAACTGCTCTGAAATCAGGGCATGATCATATTTTTTAAGCACTTCTCTCTGATTAGCTACTATCTTAGCAGCCAGTTCCTTGTCCTTGATAATCTCATTCATAACAGCTGCAGTCTCGACATAATCCTTATTCTCAAGGATAAATCCGCTGCCGCCCAGTGTGTCATAGATTGCTGTCGAATCATAGGCAACCACTGGAATATCAAAGAACATAGACTCTACAAGTGGCACACCAAAGCCCTCATGCTCAGACTGGCAGAGGAAAAGGTCTGCAACCTTATAGTAGGCAAGAATCTTGTCAAAACTTATATGGCCTGCAAAGTAGACATCCTCAACTCCAAGCAGGTTAATATATCTCTCAAGCTTTCTCTTATAATTCTCATATCCAAGGTCAGAGCCGACAAGGAAAAGTCTGGCGCCCTCATCGAAATATCTCTTATAGTAGGTAAATGCTTTGATTACATCCTGCTGACACTTGTTAGGAGCGATTCTTCCTGTAAATAGGATGTTAGTCCTGCCATCAGAGTATCTTCTGACTGTGATATCATCAGGTTTTTTCTTGTAATCATCAAAAGGGATAAGGATAGGCATAACATCGATTTTGCACTTAAAGCCTACCTTGATAAGGTCATTCTTGTTAAATTCTGAAACAGCAATACAGTAATCAACCTTATCTGACAGCCACTTTAAGGCTCTCAATCCATCAGCACATATGCCTGCCGCATCGGAATTGTAGCTGATAAGCATATTAGGAGGTGTGATATTGTGATATCTCATAACCTTTTTGCAGTTGAGCTTGCCAAAGTCCCAGTTAAGCTTATCACCTGTAGACATGTGATAAATTACAATATCATCAGGGCCAAGTTCTGGAAGTTTCTTTACGTCCTTAACCACACCCTTTGGTAATCTGTGATCAATGTGAGCTGCATATATAGCAGTCTTAAATCCCATGCTCTTTAAAACCTTCTCAAGGGCTATACAGTCATTGCTGACAGCATCACCAAAAGAAAGTGTAGGCAACATCTGTATAATCATCTTACTTTGAAAGCTCCTCAATCTTTGACTTAAGTCTCTCTATTTCCTTCTCACTCTCATAAAGCTTCTTTTCAATAGCTGAGAGTCTTGCATCTTCCTCATTGAAGCGGCTGTAGTTCATAAGAAGTGTATTATAAATCTCACTGTTGTACTTGTTCTGATCATCAACGATAGCCTCAATATAGAAAGCTATCAGTCTTCTGTTGAGCTTCTTGATAAACTTAGCAAGTGGATTGCCATAAACATCTCTATATGACATAACCATTCTGTCTGAATCAGCCATATCAAGCACGTCAGCGTAACGAGACTGGCTGTACTCAATACCTGTACCCGCAGAAGCTGAAACTACTGAATTAAAGCCGAGTTCAGAATCTGTGAGTCCCTTCTCCTTAATCTCAGTTCTAATCTTTTGCATAATATCTTCAATGTTAATATCTTCCATTTTTTTCACCTTTCAATCCCATTATTATATTTCTAATTTCCAATCGTGGTCTAATCTAGCTACACCTACATCCTGTGTATTGGACACAACCTCAAAGTTGAGGGCCTTCTTGTAGTAATCGACCGGATTTCCATCTCCAAACTCGATAGTTACATCTATCCAATACTGACCTGGTATCAGGCTAAGATTTGGCATCTCTACGACATATTTGCCGTCCTTTTCTATGTCAAATATGTCAAAGCGGTCAATTCTTGTGTTAGTGCCATAAACCCAAAGTGAGTCGCTTCTAAAGATTCCGTAGCCAAAAACTGCATCCTTAACAGGCTTTTCAACATGATAGCTCAAGTCCAGAATCATTTTCTCACCAGTTCTGAAGGTTGTCTGCTCCTGACCATCCTTATCAAGGATTTTGATATCAGTGAATTTAGCGTCACCTGTTCCATAACGGCGATTTCTCTTCTCTCGCTCGGCCTCTTCCTTCTTGCGCTTTTCCTCGTCCTCTCTGGCCTTCATCTCATTCTGCTGCTGTTTTAAGCGTTCCTTCTCCTGCTGGTCGATACGCTCCTGATTCATGAAATTCAGGTATTCAAGGTGGACATCCTTAGGCTTGCCCTCCATCGCAATCTGGCCGTTCTTAATCCAGATAGATCTGTCACAAATCTGCTCAATCTGACCTAGAGAATGGGATACGATAACGATAGTTGTTCCGTTGTTCTTAATCTCTCTCAACTTGTTGAAACACTTAGCCTGGAAATTGGCATCGCCGACCGCAAGAATCTCATCGATAAGCAAAATATCCGCATCCACATTAATGGCAACCGAGAAAGCCAGTCTCATATACATACCAGAAGAGTAGGTTCTTACTGGATTATCTATAAACTCCTCCAACTCGGAAAATGTTATGATGTCGTCAAGTCTTGCATCAATCTCCTTCTTTGTAAGTCCAAAGATTGAGGCGTTAGTGTATATGTTTTCTCTACCGCTCATATCAGGATGGAAGCCTGCGCCAAGCTCGATAAGGCTTGATACTCGGCCGTTCATATTGATACTTCCTGAGTTAGGATAGATAATTCTTGTGAGCATCTTAAGAGTTGTAGACTTACCACAACCATTTCTTCCAACAAGGCCTATTGCCTCGCCTTTTTTTACCGAAAAAGAAATATCATTCAAGACAACCCTGTTCTCAAACTTATTTCTCTTCCAGAAAAGTATTTTCTCCTTTAATTCAGTTCCCTTGTCATAGTAAACCTTGAAGGTTTTGGTGACATGAGATACCTCTATTGCATTATTATTGTCTTCCATTTTTTTACTCCATAGCTAAAATTAAAAATTCTCTGCAAATCCCTTTTGTAATTTTCTAAACAAAAGCTCTCCAATCATCACAAAAACGATTCCCATGCCAAGCGCAATAAGTAAAGTATTGAGCTGTGGAACCTGTTTGTAATAAAGGATATCTCTATATATTTCTATAACTGGAGTCATAGGATTGAGATAGAAGAGCTGTATGCAGTAAGAAGGTGCACCTGAATTTTCAACAATATCGATACCGTACATAACAGGTGTCAGATACTGAAGAGCCATAACAAGAATGCCCAAAATGTACTGCAAGTCTCTAAGATAGACTGTAAGCGCCGCAACAATCAGCGCAATTCCAAGGCAGAGAATATACTCAACTATCATAACCACAGGTAGGCATATAACAGCCATCAGGTTAATTCCCCTGCCGGAAAAGATAAGAACTATAAAAATAACTATAAAAGTGAGAAGCATATTTACAAATCCACTTGTAACTGTGGCAATAGGTAAAACCTCTCTTGGGAAGAATATCTTTTTAACCATATCCTTCTCACGCAATATGCTGGTAGAACCGTCCTGAACACTAGTGGCAAAGAACATCCATGGCACAAGTGCCACAAAAAGGAAAAGATAATACTGTTCATAACCAGCTCTCATGATAACCGAGAAAACCAAGGTAAATACTACAAGCTGAAGAAGAGGATTGATGAATGTCCATAAAAATCCCAATATTGAACCCTTATATCTTCCTCTCAAGTCCTTCTTTACCAAGCTAAAAATCATCTCTCTGTATTCGTATATAGCTTTTATTTGATTAATCATGATCCCTCCATATTGCTTAAAACAAAGTCATGCACCAGCTTTCCAAGCCTGTCAGGTGCATACCTTGCTATCACCTTTTCGTAAGCCTCAACATCAACATCAGAATTAAAGCCAAACATGGCATCTGCCAAGTTTTGAATCTGACCCTCTTCGCTGACATTCATGTCAAATGTGTTTAAGACATCACCGGTGATTTCTGTATATATATCTAGCTTGCCGACCAAGATCGGTTTTGCAAATTTCATAACCTCAATTATAGGCATACCAAAGCCTTCAGCCTTGGATGGAAAAACAAAACACGAGCACTCTGAAAAGAGCTTATGTTTCTCATCGTGTTTTACATAACCATAGTAAGTAATTCCATCGACTGCCGCCTGGGTCTCATTGAGCAGATTCTGAATGTCTTCCTCCTGCATCTTACCAGCAAGAAGGAGCTCTTTTTCTCCGCCCATCTCCTTATACCTTCTATATCCTTTTAAAAGGAGATCCACTCCCTTTCTCTTCTCCATATTTCCCACATAGAGAAGATAGCCCTTATCACAGGTCTCCCACTTATCTTTGAGGGGATTAGCTATAATATAGGCATTACAGTTAGCTATCTTGGCAGCCTGTGGATAGTATTTTTCAGTCGTTATCTTAGTTTGGTTTGAGTTGTAGAGAATCATGTCACTGTGCTTAAGAGTAAGCTTTAGACAATGATTGAAATATAAGCTGTAAACCTTACCAAAATACTCTGGGTATTCTACCGGAAACATGTCATGTATAGTGATCATAATCTTGTATCTGCCTGTCAGTCTGACAGGAATACAGGTGTTCACTTCCCAAAATATGTCTGGATCTATGACTTTTAAGCACTTCTTTACAAACTTAAAGTACTCAATCACTCCAGCGCTTCTATATATTGACTTTCCCAAAGACATAACCTTAATTCCACAGGACTCAAAATACTTTATGTACTCACTCTCAGCAACATCACTGATAAGCACAAATTCCAAATCCTCATAGGTCATGAGCACTTTCAGGAAATCATTTAGATACATACCAACGCCGCTAGGCCTTGAACCAAGCGTCCTGGCATCAACTGCTATTTTCATCTTTTAACCTCTGAATTAGTTTTACTGTCAGCTAAGCTCCAAAGCTTGCCTGACACAATTAGAGACACTTCACCCTTTAAACAGGATTCCCCTAATCTTAGCAAATAGATATAAATTTGTCAAAAAGAGCCATCCTACGGCTCTTTATCAACCCTAGGACGGCCTATTTCAACCAATATATCTAGTATTTTTTCAGCTGACTTCTTCCAACTGTACTTTTCAAGCACTTTGTCAGGATCAGTCACCTTCTCTTTCAGAAGTAAATCAATATCACAATCATAATCATCGCACTCCACAAAATGGACTGTGTCAGAATAGATTTCTCTTAAAACAGGAATATCTCCTGCGACAACACTAGTGCCAAGGCTCAATGCCTCCATAGGAGGTATTCCAAAGCCCTCGTATGTCGATGGAAAAAGAAAGGCCTTACAATGACTCATCAAGGCCTTAGCCTGGCCATCACTGACCCTTCCTGTAACTATGCAATTATCAAGCTTCTCGACACCCGACTCATCTCCAAGATTTCCACCAGATATAACATAGCATCTATCCTTATATCTCTTGGCGTTCTCAACTATCCACTTGAGATTCTTATTAGGAGCCAAAGAAGCGAGGTAGTAATAGTAGTCACCCTTGACTATCCCAGAGAAGGTGTCAAAGACTGACTCATCAAGCTCAATATCTTCATAGTGCTGCCAGCCATTGCCAGCCACTGTGAGATTGGGTCGCGACAGCTTATATTTCTTCAAAATTTCATCCCTTGCGCAATTGCTGACTGTAACCACAGCGTCAGCAGTTTTGAATGCGTGAGAGTACATCATCTTTCTAAAAAGGATCTCATGCCAAGCTCCCTTTTCTGTAAAGTACTCCGGATGAGTTTTAAAGACAATGTCATGAACAACCGTAAGGCCTCCATCAAGGCTCAAAGGACATGTGTTGCACAGGTTAACCTGTATCATCCCTGTCTTCTTTAAATAAGCAGCATATTCTGTCTGTTCCCAAACTTTACCTGTTTTCTCTCCGATTAGCTTTACTGGTATATTCTTATAGAGCCCTGCAAAATAGTCATATTTTGCGTTGCTTGGAGCAAGTATAAGGCAGTGAACATTCTTATATTTCTCCACCGCAGGATCAAGTAGCTTATCGATCTGCTTTACTATCTCCTTGGCGTATCTCACCACTCCAGTATCATTGTCTGCTAGAAATGCACCATTAATGGCGTATTTAGGCATATCTTCTCCCCTTGTTCAATACAATTACATATTCTTAGGATTATAAGTAGGTGCAACCTTTTTGATCATGGCACGAATATCACCAGTCTCTTCATAGGCAGCCTTCTTAAGCTCCTCTAAGTTTTCAAATAAATGCTGGCTGTCAAAACTTATAGGTTTTCCAATATGAATAAGTTTGTTTGCAGTATCCTGCATACCTTCCTCATCCATAAGCAATTCTTCATACAATTTCTCACCTGGACGGAGTCCTGTGTACTCAATCTCCATATCAACTCCAAGTGTGTATCCGGACAATCTTATCAGATTCTTAGCCAAATCATCGATCTTAACTGGCTCCCCCATATCAAGAACGAAAATCTCACCACCCTTAGCATAGGCTCCTGCCTGAATTACAAGCGATACAGCCTCAGGTATAGTCATAAAGTATCTGATAATATTAGGATCAGTAACTGTTACTGGTCCGCCATTGGCTATCTGTTTCTTAAAGAGTGGAATTACTGATCCATTAGAACCAAGGACATTTCCGAATCTTACAGCCACAAAATCTGTCTTTGACATTCCGTTATAGGCCTGAATTATCATCTCGCAGATTCTCTTAGTAGCACCCATAACATTGGTTGGATTTACGGCTTTATCAGTCGAGATCATAACGAATTTCTTAACATTATACTTATCAGCCATACGGGCCACATTCCAAGTACCCACAACATTGTTCTTTATAGCCTCATTAGGGCTGTCCTCCATAAGAGGAACATGCTTGTGAGCAGCTGCATGGTAGATAATATCTGGCTTGTACTCCTCAAAAACTGACTCTAGTCTTGATTCATTTCTAATAGAGCCAATAAGAGTCACAACATTTGCCTCAGGATGAAGGCTCTTTAACTCCTGCTGTATGTCATAGGCATTATTCTCGTATATGTCAAAGATAATAAGGCATTTTGGCTTATGAGTTACCAGCTGTCTGCAAAGCTCCGAACCTATTGATCCGCCTCCGCCAGTTACCATAACTGTCTTTCCAGACACATAACCTAAGATTGAGTCTGTATCTACCTTGATAGGATCTCTTCCAAGAAGGTCTAAAACATCCACATCTCTTAACTGGTTTATATCTACCTCGCCGTCAACCATCTGATAAACGCCAGGAAGTATCTTTAAGTCGCACTCTGTCTCCTTACAGATATTTAAGATATCTCTCTTAATCTGCATGGATGCTGATGGAATGGCAAATATTATCTCATCAACCTTGTAATATCTGGCATAGGCCTTAATCTGGTCTCTTGTGCCAACGACCTTGACTCCTCTGATGAATTTGCCGACCTTAGCCGGATCATCATCGATAATAGCTACAACCTTAGAATTGTCAAGATATCTGGAATTTGATATCTCTCTCATCAAGACATTGGTCGCATCTCCGGCACCAATAATCATAATTCTGACCTGCTGCTCAGTCTTTCTAAACCTGTTAATCACACCTCTGATCATTCTGTACATAAATCTACTCATGCACATGGCAACCAGAAGGAATACAAAGGCTGTGAAGTAGCATGCTCTAGGCAGCATAAGTCCAGAGAATGATGTGAGGATTATGTGGGCAAGCTCTGATATAATACAGGCCTCTGCTATCTTATAGAGCTCTGCTATACTGGCATATTGCCAAAGGCTGTGATACATCCTGAATAGCCAGAATATAACCAGAGTCACCAGAGTATATGGTATAATCTCAAGCTTGAACTTGTCTATATACTCTGTTGGTATAGAAGCTAAATTTACATCAAATCTCATAATAAGAGATAAGAAGACTGTTGCATTGATTATTATTATGTCAGTAATTATGAGTGCTATTCTTCTGACAAAAAGCTGAGCCTTGTCTTTTCTGACCTTGGCTTCTAACTCTTCTCTTTCTTTCTCGTCCATCTATTTTGTCCTAATCTTTCACTTTATTCATTACTTATTAGCTGTCTCTGGATTGCTGGCAAGACCCGCAATAGTTCCAAATCCATAGCTCAAATGCATTGCAAGTATTACAAGAGGAAGGAAGAAGTACTCTTTCTCCTTCTTCTCCTCCTTGATAATGCTGAATGCCGACATAAGAAGATCAAGGAATATATATGCTCCCCACATGGTGTAAGAAAGTTTTCTTACTCCCTTTCTAATAAACCTAAAAGTCTTATTGCTAGACTTATCAAAAGGATTCTTTTTCTTTCTTGTAGCATGAATAACCTTGCCTGTCACGTACTCAGCTCCAGTCGATGCAAGCACTGCTGCAGCGAAGGCACCTGGTACATAGTGATACATTGAAAGGCACTGAGGACAAACTTTTGCAGTAATTCCAATCCAGTAACCATTGTTAAACTTCTGCTTGAGCATTGCCTTCAAATCTGCTCTCATATACTGGTAAGAAATAATATCAGGCATAAGTGCAAATCTAAAGCCAGCCTCTCTCATTCTGTAGTGAATCTCATTATCCTCTGTGCGGGACAGATTCTCATTGAAGAAGCCCACCTCGTCAAATACTTTTCTAGAATACATGGCATGAAAGAGGGAGTTTACATAGCGCTTCTCGCTTGCTTTCTGTCCGTCACGATTTCTAAAAGGGGCAATACTTGAGCCAAAAAGACTGTTTTCAGCCATGAGCAGCATCTTCTTAAAGGGATCCTTTGGATCATCGATTATGCAAGGGCGCTCTCCTCCAACAATATATTCACCGCTCTCTATAGCCTCAACATTCTTGCTGACGAAGTCTTCAGGTATGATGGCATGAGCGTCAACCTTAACAATAACATCACCGCTGTATTCGCGAAGGGCAACATTCCATCCACATGGCAGGGTTCTCTTAGGGTTATTTAATATCTTAATATCAGCAAATTCATTGCTGTAAGCTTCCTTAAATCTGGTCATATATTCAAGGGTCTTGTCGACCGAAGCGCCATCTACAAGAATAATCTCCATGTCCGCATGAGGATAATCCTGTTTTACTATATTGTCAAGAATCCCCCTAATATATCTTTGCTCATTGTAGGCAATCACACAAAAAGAAACCTTCATAAGTCTACCTCCTAAACATAAATCACTTAATCACCGATATAAATGTATCCCAGAGCACACTAGCATCTGAGGCAATACCAAACTTTCTCAAGCTCTCAAGATTGTACTTCATCTTGGCAGGCAGTACCTCCTTTATATAGGTCTCATCAGCACATTCTGCATCTGCAAGAAGTTTATCCTCATCCTTGTATGCTATGCTGGTCCTTGATGTAAGGCCTGCCGGAAGAAGCAAGGTTGCATACATAGCTGGGCTGTAGCAGTTTACATACTTTATAACTTCTGGTCTTGTGCCAACCAGGGTCATATCACCTGCTAAGATATTAAAGAGCTGAGGGAACTCATCCATACGATATTTTCTGAGAAAGGCTCCGACCTTAGTGATTCTAGCATCATTGCTGACAGTCACTGCACTTCCAAGTTCAGGTGCATTGACTACCATAGTGCGAAACTTGAATATCCTAAAGATTCTTCCGTACTGTGTAACCCTCTCCTGCCTAAAAAAGACAGGTCCCTTTGAATCAAGCTTTATCATAAGGGCTATGACAGCCATAGGCAGGGCTAGAAAAGCTAACATAATAGACGCAACAACCAGGTCCAGAAGACGCTTAAGTTTAAAGTAGCCCGCTTTCTTTGCTATAATATTATAGTATTTTCTAACTTCGCGACTTCTCATCTTAGCAGGAAGTCTCTCCCATTTTCTTAATCTCATATCTTTAATCTCATCTCTATTAATAATCAAAGTCACTAGGACTCAGCTTCTATCCCAGCCTTATCTGAGCTTATTGAAGTTTTCGATTATATATTCTACTTCTTCGTCAGTAAGCTTTGTGTGAAGTGGCAGGGTTATCTCATTGTGGTACATATTGTAAGCCTCGCCAAAGTCCTCAATCTTGAAGCCCAAATTCTTGTAAGCTGTGTGCATAGGAAGTGGCTTATAGTGAACATTTGTCGCAATGTGCTTCTCTGCCATCTTTCTGATAAGCTCATTTCTAGCTTCCTCATCCTTGCCCAAGAGTCTCACAATCATGAGGTGGCCGTCAGATACGTACTCATCTGTCACATGTGGCAAAATCTCAATATCATCTGCCTTGAGTCCCTTCTCATAGATAGCAATTATCTCTTTTCTTCTAGCAAGAAGATCTGGGTATCTCTTCAACTGAACAAGGCCGATTGCTGCCATTATATCTGTCATATTGCACTTATAGTAGGTGCCCTTTATATCATACTCCCAAGCGCCAAGTTGAGTCTTCGCAAGGGCATCCTTGCTCTGACCATGAAGAGAAAAGAGCTGGAACTGTTTGTATATGTCCTCATCAGCCACGCCATCAATTGATTTCCACATGATAGCTCCACCCTCAGCTGTGGTAAAATTCTTAACTGCATGGAAGGAGAAGGCTGTGAAATCGGCGCAAACACCGCTCATAAGCATGCCAGTCTCCATCTTTCTCATAGATCCAAGACCATGAGCTGAGTCGGCGAGTATTAGTACTCTTCCCAGAGCTTCCTGCATCTTATTAACTGGCTTAAATAAGCCCTTCTTTGCCTCTACAACTTTTCTAATCGCGTCATAATCAGGCATAGTTCCGGCAATATCTACTGGAATGATGGCCTTAGTATTCTCATTGATGAGATCAGCAATTTTTTCTATATCCAAAAGGAAACTTCCCTTTGCCACATCCACAAGTCTAAGCTTAGCTCCCACATGGCTTACCACGCTCGCAGAAGATGTATATGTGTAAGCAGGCACGATAACCTCATCGCCCTCACCGATTCCAAATAATCTAAGTGCCAGCTCAAGGCTTGCTGTTGCCGAATTCAAGCAAACACATCCATCAGCACCAGTGTAGGCCTTAAGTCTTTTCTCAAGTTCCTTTGTTCTTGGTCCTGTAGTAATCCAACCGGAGCGCATAGCATCTGCTACTTCTGCAATCTCTTCCTCAGTAATATCTGGTGGTGAAAATGGAATATTTAACTCTTTACTTAATTCTTTCATGCTCTTCTCCTAAGTACCTAACTAAATCATATATCTAAGATTCTCATCCTATCAAATCTCTTGTGATTTAAATTTTAAAACCTAATATAGTGCATTGTATGCCAATTATTAATTATTTGCAATTGTTGCCTTTGTCGTCGACTGAGTATCGCTCGAGTTGGTACTCAGCTTAGTCATAGCAGGGAAGTCGTAAGTCAAGTTTCCTGCATTATTCTGAATATATATGCTGTAACTTATAGTCTCATAGCCACTCTGTCTTAAGGTAATTGTTCTGTTGCCCGCCTTCTTGACAAATGTGCAGGGTACAACACCTATGTAGGAGCTATCCACATATAGAGCTGCCCCCTCAGGCTGAGTGACACTGACAGTGTAGCCATCGGTTGCACTTGAACTTGTGTCAGATGAAGCTGTGGTACTGCTGCTAGCTGATGACGATCCCGATTCCATATCTATCACTATAGTTCTATAATTCGAGTTTACCTTAAAGCTCGCGCTGTAAGTATTATAATGATTGGCCTGAAGGGTCAGTCTGTGAGTTCCATAAGTAAGAGGAATAGGGTTAGAATAATCTACTTCCTCCCCATCTATTGTCATAACCGCCTCTGCCGGTGTGATCTTAAAGTTGATTGCCCCCTGCTGGACCGCTGGGCTGGTATATTCACCAAAGTCCAGGCTCACTTCCTTATCCCTTACTATTGTTGTCACTTTGCTGGCTGTGTTATCAGCATTGGCCAATTCAACATTGGTCACGCCCTCCTTGACAGTTATAAGCATCCCCTCAGAGAGGCCTATGACCTGCTCACTGCCTATAGATACCAAGCCTCCAGAAAAAGCCTGAGTTCCTGTGATTCTTAAAAATCCATGTCCCTTGTTGACTGTCACCGAATATATCGTCTTGTCAACTCCGCATATAGTGACCTCATCCTGAGCTACAATCTGATCTAAATCTATAATTTTCGCTGTCTCACTGTCATCGGACGAGAGGAAGACTGCCTTCGAATCATAGTTATAAGCAGAGGCTCCTATATTGACCTTTCTATTATCCTGATCAAAGGAAAGATCACTCAATGAGCTGATTTCAAATGCATCCTTGGCAGCATATATCTTTGTCGCAAGACCATTGCTGTCATTGCTTATATCATATATTCCTCCAAGCTGAAGCCTTTTCTCTGTTATGCTCTTGTCATATTTGGACTTTATATCTGTTGCTGATGAATATCTTATCTCAAACTGGGCATGTGAATTGATATCCATGGCCTTGAGCTTTTTATTCTTGATATCTATGTCATACACGACTGCCTTAATCTGGCCTTCCTTTGCCTTGTTGACCTCAGCTGAGCTGCTTGAGGCAGTCTGGTTTGGAAGCCTTGATATCTTGTTGCCGGGTGTAATTGAAGTATCTTTCTTGCCACAAGAAAACAAGACGCTAACTGCAAAGCAAGTTGCCAAATATAAGCATATTCTTTTTTTAATTCTGACAACTGCCATCTTTCACATCTCCTATCTAAAACTTCCTCACTTCAATATATCTAACATTCCAAGCAAGGTGTCTTTGTCATTTATCTTAGGGTTATCCATTACAGCATACATGAGCTTTTCAAGCATTTGCCCAATCTCTCTGCCCTTAAAGCCATATTTCATAAGATCATTTCCGCTGACCTTCAAGTCTTTAAGTGAGGTTGGATCCCCATTCTCTATAATTCTATCAAACATATTCTTTAAGAGGGCCAAATGCCTCTTTCTTGCACTTATAGGAATACCTGTCACAGCCTCTCTGGCCTTGCATTCGACCTCAAGAAAGTCAAAGATATAGGCCATCTGCTCTGTTCCCTGCTTAAAAATAGCCTCTCTGACTGCCGGCTCCCTCTCCTCAATCAACTGCTTAGAGTATCTCAAAATCCCCCCAACCTGATCTTTGGTCTTATTGTCCATTCTAAGATGCTTGAGACAAGCTTCTGCATCCCTGTAATCTGTCATACTAAAAAGAGCAGCCAGTCTAAGCACCTTGTCTTTTCTGATATTTTCAAGCATATAGACTGTGTGTTCTCTGTATTTCTTATTCAAAGCCCTGTCAGCTTCCGGTAATATGTCAGCAAAAAGGCCGCTGTCGTGGTATAAAACAGCTTTGGCAGGCTCGTCAGCCATGATAGTCTTCATAAGCTCAACCTCGACCCTCTCCATGCTTATCTTCTCAATATTGGGAGCCAGCTTACATACCGCACTGTAAGTTGCCTCATCTATATCAAACCCCAGCTGAGCGCTGAATCTGACAGCTCTCATCATCCTGAGGGCATCTTCATCAAATCTCTCCTCAGGCTTGCCAACGCATTTAATCAAGCATCTTCCCAGGTCTCCCAAGCCATCATAGTAATCGATAAGCCCTGTCTTATCGCTATAAGCCATGGCATTGATTGTGAAATCTCTTCTCTCAAGATCGAGCCTCAAGCTATCACTAAATTCAACTTGCTTAGGATGTCTGCCATCTTCATACTCGCCGTCAATTCTATAGGTTGTCACCTCATATCCCTGGCCCTTAATCATAACAGTTACGGTTCCATGTTCAATACCAGTATCTATAGTCTTGTCAAATAATTCCTTTACCTTCTCTGGTCTTGCTGAAGTTGTAATATCCCAATCAGCCGGAATTTTGCCAAGTGCACTGTCTCTCACACATCCACCCACGGCAAAACCTTCAAAGCCAGCCTCTTCAAGTCTTCCTATTATGAATTTCACTGCCTCTGGCAGGTCGATCTTTAAGTTATCCATATTTCACGCTTTCCTATACAAATGTAGTGCAGCAACATAAGTCACTGCACTACACAAATAATCTAACATTAGGTCTTAGTATGCTTTGCCCCAATATACAAGCTTCTTAGCTGGCTTACCACAGCATACGCACACATCAGAGATGCTTTCCTGCTCGAAAGGCATACATCTTGAAGTAGCAGTAGTATCTTCCTTGATCTTGTCCTCACAAGCCTGATCTCCACACCACATAGCCTTTACGAAGCCTGGCTTATTAGCAACTATATCCTTAAACTCCTCATAGTTGTGAGCTTCATATGTATGCTCATCTCTGTGAGCTCTTGCTCTCTCTAAGAGTTCTTTCTGCATAGTGTCAAGTATCTCTGGAAGCTTTGTAGCCAATTCATCAATTGCAAGTGTAATCTTCTCTCTAGTATCTCTGCGAACAACTACTGCCTTGCCTTCTGCTATATCTCTAGGTCCGAGCTCAACTCTTACTGGTATACCTCTCATCTCCTGCTCAGAGAACTTCCAACCAGGATTCTTATCGCTGTCATCAACCTTAACTCTTAAGCCAGCTGCGCGAAGTGACTCAGCAACCTCTGCTGCCTTCTCCAAAACGCCTTCCTTCTTCTGCATTACAGGAACTACATCAACCTGGATTGGTGCAATTCTTGGTGGAAGAACTAAGCCGCTGTCATCACCGTGAACCATGATAAGAGCTCCGATAAGTCTTGTAGTTACACCCCAAGAAGTCTGATATACATGCTTTAATGTATTGTCCTTGTCTGTGTACTGAATTCCAAATGCCTTGGCAAAACCATCACCAAAGTTATGGCTTGTACCAGACTGTAAAGCCTTACCATCATGCATAAGAGCCTCAATTGTGTAAGTAGCTTCAGCACCAGCAAATTTTTCTTTATCTGTCTTTCTACCCTTAACTACAGGAATAGCAAGAACCTCTTCACAAAAGTTTGCGTATACATTGAGCATCTGCTGAGTTCTCTCCTCAGCCTCCTCAAATGTAGCATGAGCAGTATGGCCTTCCTGCCAGAGGAACTCTCTAGATCTAAGAAATGGTCTAGTCTCCTTCTCCCATCTAACTACAGAACACCACTGATTGTAAACCTTTGGAAGGTCTCTATATGACTCAACTTCATCTTTATAGAAATCACAGAAAAGAGTCTCAGATGTAGGTCTAACACACATTCTCTCAGGAAGCTTGTTAAGTCCACCCATAGTAACCCAAGCTACTTCTGGTGCAAATCCCTCTACGTGATCCTTCTCTCTCTCAAGAAGACTCTCAGGGATGAAAAGAGGCATGTAAACATTCTGTACACCTGTCTCCTTAAATCTTGCATCAAGTTCCTTCTGAATATTTTCCCAAATAGCATATCCAGCCGGCTTAAAAATCATGAATCCCTTAACTGATGAGTATCCCATCAATTCTGCCTTCTTAACTACATCTGTATACCACTGAGCGAAATCATCCTTCATAGATGTAATCTGCTCAACGAATTTCTTATCCTGTGCCATAATTATACTAACGCTAGACCTTAGCGGTCTCCTTTCTATAAGACTTAATCCTGCTAATATTACCACTAAGTGGAAATCAATGCAAATTATCTTGTCTTGTCATTACTTATCAATTTTATTTTGATTCTCAGCCTGAACCTGATTTAGTTGATTTGAGTCTTGATTCAAGGTCTGATTCTGATTCGCCATCTGCCAGCCAGGTTGATTCAGGCCATGTGGCTGACTCAAGCCCTGTGGCTGATTCATGCTCTGTGGCTGTTTCAAGCCCTGTGGCTGGTTTAGGCCCTGAGCTTGATTCAGACCCTGAACCTGAACAGGCCCATGTGGCTGATTAGGAAGCGAAGCCTTAGGTCCGGCCTGCAATTTTCCATCTTTCAGTTTTTTCTTTTTTGTGCTCTTGGCAATAAGCAGTCCTATAAGAACTATCGCTCCACCAAAGAGTGCAAATGGAAAGACTGAAATAATGACAATTATAAGTCCCTTAATAAACCTGTAGAAGACTCTCCAAGAATTAACAAATGTCTTTTTGACAAGGCTTATAAATGGCAATTCATCATCTCTTTCTTCTGTGTAATCCTTAACTTCTTCAAGTGTAAGATTTACAGTTGAATACTTTACATTGCCATCAATCTTATCCTTTACGGTAGTTGCCTTTGCAAGCTGATAATTGATCTTCTCAAGTCTATCCTCAATCACAATCATATCGTTGACACTATTAGTGCTGTTCATCAGTTTGTTGAGTCTCTCTTTCTCCGCAGTCAGAGATTCAATTCTGCTCTTGGCATCATCATAAGAAACTGTGACATTGTCAACACTGGTCGTTTTGCTCAAGACTCTTCCAATATCACCAAGCGAGTTGATGAAATCTTCATATTTGTCAGAAGGCACCTTAAGAGTAATCTTAGTTTTTCTAGTTCCAGTCTTGACAGCCTCACTCCTGTACCAGTTTGTCTGTGAATCTGAACTAGTCTCACTCTGAAGTATTCCGCCATATGATTTGATTTTTTCTTTGAGCTTATTGTATGACTCATCATAATTTAAACTCTGAACTCTGGCACTAGCTTTGTAGGAATACATCTGTTCATCGCTCAAATCAAGCGAATCTGTACTGCCCGCAGAGTTGCTTTTATTGTATGTGTTGTCATACTCATAATCATCATAGCTAGATTCTTTTGTTGAAACACTGTTAGATGAACCTCCGCAGCCATACAGTGCTAACAGCAAAATCAAAAAGCTAAAGAGCACTTTAATTTTTTTCATATTCCTCACCCTATCACTCTATCACTGTTTAAATCTGTAACCTACACCCCAAATTGTCTCGATATACTGCGGCTTTGAAGTATCGTTTTCAATTTTTTCTCTGATTTTCTTAATATGAACAGTAACTGTTGCTATGTCTCCGATTGATTCCATATCCCAGATAGCCTTAAAGAGCTCATCCTTTGTATATACATGATTTGGATGCTCTGCTAAAAAGGCAAGTAAATCAAACTCCTTAGTTGTAAAGCTTCTCTCTTCACCGTCAACAAATACTCTTCTAGCTGTTCTATCAATTTTGATACCACGAATTTCAATAATATCATTTTCTAAACGAGCTGAACTTGTAAGTCTGTCAAACTGAGCAAGGTGGGCCTTAACTCTGGCAACTAACTCGCTTGGGCTAAATGGCTTTGTCATATAATCGTCTGCGCCATTGCCAAGTCCTCTGATCTTATCGATATCTTCCTTCTTAGCTGAAACCATGATGATTGGAACATTCTTCTCATCTCTGATTCTCTTACAAACCTCATTGCCATCAAGGCCTGGAAGCATTACATCGAGAACTACTACATCTACATCCTCTGTGAGAGCAGCCTCAAGTCCACTGTTTCCATCCTCCTTAACAATAACCTCAAATCCACTGAGTTCAAGGTAATCCTTTTCTACTTCTGCGATTGCCTCTTCATCCTCAATAATCAATATCTTACTCATCGTTCCCCTCCTTAGTTGTTTTCAGTAATAAAATATTCATGGTTGTACCCTCATCTAGAATACTTTCTGCCCATATTTTACCCTTATGATTTTCAATAATTTTTTTAACTATAGCAAGTCCTATTCCGCTTCCGCCCTGTTTGCTATTCCTAGAGCTGTCAGTTCTGTAGAATCTCTCAAATATCTT